>Ga0209542_10020339_pt1 | contig 10528 bp, 5 predicted proteins | sample RifCSPhighO2_01_FD_184028 | JGI IMG/M metagenome (GOLD analysis project Ga0209542, IMG submission 184028) | Soil microbial communities from Rifle, Colorado - Rifle CSP2_plank highO2_0.1 (SPAdes) (version 2) | ecosystem: Environmental > Terrestrial > Deep subsurface > Rock core/Sediment ...
CTCTTGCAACAACGACAGCATCAGCGACTCGTATAAAGGAGGAGTTCAAAGTTACGCTTTGCCATAAGTCGGGTCAGGCGAACGAGACAATCAGCGTTGCTCTTCCGGCCCTTGTCGCGCATATTCTCCACGGCGATAGGGTCGGCGCTTGCGGGAGCAGCCAAACTACAGCGACAACTTCAAATACCACACTGCCGTAACCATTCGTCAAGCGAGCCCCGTTAGAGGCCGCGATCGCGGGGAGTTGACAGTAAAAGCGCAGAAAATAATCATTACGAACTGGAGAATGTGGAAAGCGGCGGTTCTATCAGATCGCGATCTGCCTCTAACGGGGCGAATTGTGGAAAAATACGTCTTGGGAAACCCGGGCGTATTTTCTATACTTAGTATAGTTTCATTATTTTGGAGGCCGAATGGTGCGCATGAGTCTTGCGACAGTTCGTGGCTTTAACGAACGGGCAGTGAGTAGCGGAATCCCCCGGTGGAAAAAGTTAGTCCGCTCCGAGCTTCACGCAAAGCAAAACGGCACTCGTGTCATCTCCCGCAGGCGAACTGCAATCGTTGCATTAATCGATCCGCGCGGCCGTTTCGCACTCATACATGTTTTTGCCAGGAGAACGTCCGGTGGCGAACCGGTAAAAGCCGTTATCCCGAGAGAGAATTTCCCTCGAGGCAAGCGGCTCCATGAGAAAGATATTATTGTTCTTGATCTTCTTAGCGGGGATCCGAGTCCCGTTGGGTGCAGGGTTGAAATTCGCCCCCACGGTTCTCTTGTTCGTGTACCATAGATATGTCTTGATCCCGTGCATTCGTGCGCGGGATTTTCTCTTTTCTTTTTGCGTTTTTTCTGATACGCTATTTTCAATACTGATATGTTAAAACTTGAAGACATACACGAGCACGCGCTTTCCCTTTTACAGGAATCCTCTGACCTTCCCGGGCTTGATGATGCGAGAACGAAAGTGCTTGGCCGCAAAAGCGAGCTTTCGAATTTTTTGCGCTCGCTCAAGGATTTGGCGCCCGGAGACCAAAGGAGCGTCGGCGCGGCCGCAAACGCCCTTCGCGCCCAACTCGAGGAGCTCTTTGAGAAAAAGCGCCGCGAGCTCTCTGGGGCGTCTTGGGAATTGACTCTAAAGAATGAACGCCTGGATGTGACGCGGCCCGGACTCAAGCACGCGCGGGGACATATTCATCCGATCTCGCGCGTCATCGAAGATATTGTCTCCATTTTTTCTTCAATGGGGTTTGAAGTTGTCGAGGGGCCGGAGGTTGAGACCGAGTATTATAATTTTGATGCGTTAAACATTCCCGCAAACCATCCGGCGCGGGATATGTGGGATACATTCTGGCTAAAGCCAGAATCGCGGACACACGCGGACTCAACATCCGCAGACGGACGCGGAAAACTTCAGCGTGAGTCCGCGATGGAAAAAAGTCAGCGAGGGTCCGCGCTCCTTTTGCGAACGCACACGAGCCCCGTGCAGGTGCGGTTTATGGAGAATCACAATCCTCCTTTGAAAATTATTGTTCCGGGGCGCGCCTATAGATATGAGGCGACCGATGCGTCTCATGAATTTCAGTTTTTCCAGCTCGAGGGGCTTGTGGTTGATCGGACGATTTCGATTGCAAATTTCAAAGGAGTAATCCAGGAATTTTTCTCGCGGCTATTCAAGAAAGAAATTACTGTGCGCCTCCGGCCAAGCTTCTTTCCGTTCGTTGAGCCGGGATTTGAGGTTGATATTTCCTGCGTTGCCTGCGAGGGCAAAGGGTGTTCGATTTGTAAAAAGTCGGGCTGGCTTGAGCTTGCGGGCGCCGGAATGGTGCACCAAAATGTTTTCAAGGCCGCGGGATACGCCCCGGGCGAGTGGCAGGGATTTGCGTTCGGGTTCGGCATTGACAGGATCGCAATGATGAAATATAAAATTCCGGATATCCGCTTGTTCCATTCCGGGGATTTGAGGTTTTTAAAACAGTTTTAGATGTATGAGTGAAGCGCAAGACGGGAGAGAAAAAAGCAAGCAAGAAGAGATTGAATCACTTCGCCAGGAGATCCGAGAATATGCGGAGAAGGAAGAAAGTGGCGAGATAAAAACCGCGCATTTTCTCGGCGGAGAATTCGACCCAAACCGGCTTACCGACGAAGATCTTCTTATATGGCAGAAGATTTCAGCAGGTACAATTACCGAAAGCGAGTTTGATATGTATCAAGACGGGGTATATGGAGGCGAGGAACGCGATGATTCAGATATCGAAATATCACGCAGTTTATTTCTCGCATTTTTGCGGAATCGTATAGCTGTTATTTTTGGAAGAAGACAGCTTGAAGAGATGCGGAAGAAGGATGAAAAAACACAATGAAATTTTCGTATAATTGGTTAAAAGATATCGTCGGGTTTAAAGAATCTCCGGAAAAATTGGGAGAGCGTTTGACGTTGCGGTCGTTCGAAGTCGAATCCATAGAGAAAGTTGGGAATGACTGGGCGCTCGACGTAAAAATCCCGGCAAATCGGATTTCTGACGCCGCGAATCATTTGGGTCTTGTGCGAGAAATTGCGGTCTCACACGGAAAGAGAATAAAACTTCCGGTGATCAAAAAATCATTTGTAAAAGAAAAATTCCCCAAAATATCTCTCACGCTTGCGCGGCCGGATCTCGCGTCCCGCTACACGGCGGCATCCATACGAATAAAAAATATTGGCGCCTCTCCTAGGTGGATGCAGGAACGGCTCGCGACATGCGGATTCCGGCCTTTGAACGCGGTAGTTGATGTTACTAATTACGTGATGCTTGAGACGGGGGAGCCGATGCATGCGTTTGATCTTGGGAAAGTCCGGGGGCGGAGAATGCGCGTTCGCGAGGCGCGAAAAGGCGAGAAGCTCGAGACGCTCGATGGAACGACGCATGCGCTTTCGGACGGCGCAATCATCATTGAAGACACGGAGCGCATTATTGATCTTGCGGGGATCATGGGTGGAGAAAATTCCGCGGTGTCTGAAGAAACAAAGGAGATATTTTTGCAAGCCGCGGTATTTGATCCGGTCCGGATTTACCGAGCAAGCCGCGCGCTTAATTTTTCTTCCGCGGCCTCGAAGATATACGCCGCCGGGATAGATGCGACGAGGACCGAGGATGCGCTTTGGCGCGCCATCGGGCTTTTGAAGGAATGCGGCGTATTCGTATCGCATGGGGACTTCATTGATCTCTATCCGAAGAAAGAAATGCCGAAAAAAATCCTTTTCCGGCCGGAATATGCAAATCGTCTTATCGGTGAGACGATAAAACCCGATTTTTATAAAAAAGTTTTTGCGGCTCTCGGGTTTCGGGCGCATGCGAAAAAAGACCGGTGGATCGTCGAGGTCCCGACGGCGCGCCGCGATATTTCAATCGAAGAGGACTTGATTGAGGAGGCCGCACGATTTTACGGCTACGAGAATATACGCGCTACTATGCCCGAGGGCGGGCTTCATGTCGGGCGCGAGAATGAAGAATATGCGTTTGAGTCAATGGTCCGGAGCTATTTTTCTTCGCATGGGTATTCGGAATCGCTCCTCCACGAGTTTGCGAGTGAGAGTGAGCTCAAAGAATTTTCGATTGATCCTGGGCGTGCGCTTGAGCTTGAAAATCCGTTGAATCCAGAGACCGCGTATTTGCATCCGCGCATCGCGGCCAAATACGCCGCCTCCGCCGCGGCGAATATCCGGAATTTCGATTCCGTGAAGATTTTCGGAATTGCAAAAAGTTTCAGAAAGCGCAGCGAGGGCGCAGGGATTCAGACAATTGATGAGCATAAAGATTTTGTCGTTGCTGTTGCGGACAAGGATTCGAAGGGCGAGAAAGGGTTTTATAACCTTAAAGGAGCGCTCGACGGATTTTTCGATTCTCTCGGAATCGCGGAGCATTGGTATGACGATTCGTTTGCTCACGCCGAGCGAAAAGAGGAGCGCGGCATATTTCATCCGCATCGCGCCGCAGAGATACGAATTGACGGAGAGAAGATCGGAGTTATCGGAGAGATCCATCCCGCTATTCTTGAGAATATAAAATCACGGGCGCGTATTGCAATCGCTGAAATTGATTTTGATGCGCTTCGAAAGCACGCGGACGCGGAACGCGAATTCCGTCCGATTCCGAAGTATCCCGCAGTTATTCGGGATATTTCCCTTGTTGTCCCGTCTGACGCGCGGGTAGATGACGTGCTTCAGGTGGTGCAGGATGCGGGAGGAGAAAATCTTTCGGACGTTGACCTCTTTGATTATTTTGAAGATGAAAAAATGCGAAAAGAGGAGAAAAGAAGTTTGGCGTTCCATATGGTATTCCAAGCGGAAAATCGGACGCTTACGGACGGAGAGGTTGAAAAAAGCGTTGTCGCAATCGTAAAAGCGCTTGAGCAAAACCGATGGGAAGTGAGGAAATAACTCGCAATAGCGCTTTTCGATACTTTCTGTAGAGACACGCAAAAATTTCCCAGCGAGAAATTTTTCTCAGGACTCGGTCGCGCTCTCGCTCCGCCCCTGGCGGATCGAACCGTGCCCGCGCGACCTCGTATGGTCTCTACAGAAAGTATCTTAATCGCCTCTAGACTCGCTGGAGCATCTAACTGGATGTAGATTTCTATGTTTAATGAATGAGTATTTTGCTTTAAATTCTTGCCGGAATTCCACTGCGCAAACGATAAACTTCCCTATGTATAAGAAGTAGCTTATGTAAAGCATTTTTTAACACTAAAAAGGGGATAAAAAGGGCTTGTTTTTCGGGCTCTTTTTTGCTATAATTGAGGTATAAAAAAAGACGAGTTTTTCAGGCGTTTTTTTATTTCATCCCACACATAAAGTTATTATGTGTGGGATTCACAGAGATTATAATATCCAAAATGGTCAAAAAAGACACGGAAAAAGAGAAGAAAAATAGCGAGTATACCGCAAAGGATATTTATGTTTTGGAAGGGCTTGATCCGGTCAGGAAACGCCCGGGAATGTATATCGGTTCAACTGGTCCTGAAGGATTGCATCATTTAATTTGGGAGTGTTTGGACAATTCAATCGACGAAGCGATGGCGGGGCATGCAAAAAACATCGCGATTTCGCTCTTGCCGGAAAATAAAGTTACGGTCGTTGATGACGGGCGCGGCATTCCGATTGATATTCATAAGCAGACGAAAAAATCCGCGCTCGAAACCGTGATGACAACGCTTCACGCGGGCGGAAAATTCGGTTCGGATGCTTACAAAGTGTCGGGCGGGCTCCACGGCGTCGGCGTTTCTGTTGTAAACGCGCTTTCAATATGGCTTAAGGCCGAAGTATGCCGCGACGGGTTTCAGTATGTTCAGGAATATTCTCGTGGAAAGCCGAAGTACGCCGTAAAAAAAGTCGGCAAATGCTCGGGCTCCGGAACCGCGGTATCGTTTCAACCCGATCAGGAAATTTTTGAAAAAATAGAATTCAATTTGAATAATGTTCTTGACCACGTTCGCCAGCAGGCCTATCTCACGAAAGGAATCAAGGTTTCGGTCAGTGATCAGCGAAACGGCGCAAAAGCAAAAGACGGGACATTCATCGCCTCGTCTCATACGTTTTATTTCGAGGGGGGAATTGTCTCGTACGTAAAGTTTTTGAATCGGAACGAGACGCCGAAACACGACAATATTTTTTATGTCGCCAAAGAATTTCAAAACGGAAAGTATAATGTGTTTGTTGAAGCGGCGTTCCAGTATACCGACGACATCCAGCCCAGAGAAATGTCGTTTGCGAATAATATCTATACGGTGGAAGGCGGAATGCATATCACGGGATTTCGGACGGCGCTCACGCGGGCACTCAACGATTACGCGAAGAAAAACGATTACCTGAAAAAAGACGATGAGACGCTTACGGGCGACGATGTCCGGGAAGGGATTACGGCGGTTATATCGGTAAAAATTCGGAATAATGAGCTTCAGTTTGAGGGGCAGACCAAAGCAAAACTCGGCAATACCGAAGCGCGGACCGCGGTAGAAACCGTTGTCGGCGAAGAGTTAAAGGATTGGCTTGAGCGCTATCCCCGGGACGCTCAAGAGATTATCGGAAAAGCGATTTTATCCCAAAAAGCCCGCAAGGCCGCAAAAGCCGCGCGCGAGACGGTTTTGCGAAAAGGCGCTTTGGATGGACTCGCGCTTCCGGGAAAACTCGCGGATTGCCAGTCGCGCGATCCCGCAGAGTCAGAATTATTCTTGGTGGAAGGCGATTCCGCCGGAGGCTGTTTTTCGGGAGATACAAAAATTGCTCTTGCTGATGGGCGAGATATTACGTTTAAAGAGTTGGTTCAAGAATACAAAAAAGGAAAAAAGAATTATTGTTATACGATTCTCCCAGATGGACACATAGGGATCGAAGAAATAAAAGATCCGCGAATTACGAAACAAGATGCCGAGGTCATAAAAATAGCACTCGACAATGATGAGGAAATTGTTTCTACGCCGGATCACTTGTTTATGTTACGCGACGGAACATATAAAAAAGCCGACGAACTTACGTCAGGCGATTCTCTTATGCCGCTCTATCGCAAACATTCTCAAGTTGGAGGAAAAATTACCATTGACGGATATGAAATGGTGTTTGATCCTCATTCCAACTTTTATATTTTTACTCATATGCTGGCTGATCGATATAATCTGGGGAAAAAAATATATTTGGAACAAGACGGGGATCATCGTCATCACAAAGATTTCAACAAACTCAATAACAATCCCAATAATATAACTCGCCTGACAAAAGAAGCGCACCTCCAGCATCATAGAGAAATGGCCAAGCGAACTCTTTTTCGTCCCGAAGTGAGGGAAAAACTTGCAGCATTGAGGAGAACACCAGAATTCCGCGAGACAATTCGAAAAGCGATGACCACGCCAGAAATGAGAAAACAGTTGAGTGAGCGTGCACAAAAGCAGTGGAGTAACAACGAATACAAAGAATTTATGAAGGAGAAATTCCTCGCTTTTTACCATAATTCGAAAGAATATCGAGAGAAGAATAATGCTCTTCTTTTTGAAAACCAAAAGAAATATTGGTCGAGTGAGGCACACCGAAAATTGCAGACCGAAAGAACAAAAAAGTTTTTTGAAACTCACTCCGCGAGAAAAGAAGAACTTTCAGCGCTCGCTATAAAACAGTGGCAAAACGTTGAACTCCGTGAATGGAGGCGCGAAAAGACAAAAACGCAATGGACCAGCGAATTCAGAGAAAAACGCAAGAATGCGTATGGCCGGACATACTTGAGAAAAGCGCTTGATGCTCTAAAGGAGGTTTATGAAAAGAAAGGTTATATCGATGAAGCGGCATACGATGCAATAAGAAAGGAGAAGAACGATCGAAGTATAGTTCGGCTCGATACTATTTCCGGTCGTTTTTTCGGCGATGATGTAGAAAAATTGAAAGAGGCGGTAATATCTCGCAACCATAAAGTGAGGGCCGTTTTTCATCTTGAAGAGCGCATGGATGTATACGATATTGAAGTGCCTCATACGCACAACTTTGCACTTGCATCAGGTGTTTTTGTTCACAATAGCGCGAAATCCGGCCGCGACCGAAGATTCCAGGCGATTTTGCCGCTTCGAGGGAAAATTTTGAATGTGGAGCGGGCGCGCCTCGACAAAATGCTTGCTTCAAAAGAAGTGCGGGCGCTTGTGATCGCTTTGGGTGCCGCAATCGGCGACGAATTTAACGAAGCAAAACTCCGCTACCATCGGGTTATCATCGCGACCGATGCGGACGTTGACGGCGCGCATATACGGACGCTTTTGCTCACGCTTTTTTATCGTTATTTCCCGGTTGTAATAGAGCGCGGGTATCTCTATATCGCCCAGCCGCCTTTGTTCAAAGTTCAGGCGGGGAAAACAATCCGTTATGCGTATTCCGACGCCGAGCGCGACATGGCAATCGCGGAATTCAAAAAAGGGAAAGTTGAAGCAAAAAAGGAACGCGCGAAGAAAAAGGGCGAAGAGGTCCCCGAGGAAACGCTTGAGGACGGAGAAGTAAAGGGGATTGAAATCCAGCGCTATAAGGGACTTGGCGAAATGAATCCATTGCAATTATGGGAGACAACAATGGATCCGGCCGCTCGGACATTGCGGCAGGTCTCCATCAAGGACGGGACAGAAGCGGACAATATTTTTACCATTCTGATGGGCGACGAAGTATTCCCACGAAAAAAGTTTATACAGACCCACGCAAAGTTGGTAAAAAATCTTGACGTTTAGTTTTCGGCCGGAGATTCTCCTCTGGTCTGCATGATTCGTAAAAGCTCCCCATGAAAAATCTGGTTAAGCTTTGGAATCAGAAGCGCCAGTTGAAAAAATATCGGTGGATCGCCGAGCGTATACCGTCGTGGGCGGAATTTTATTCCCGGTATATGCCGGAGGAAATTCTTCATTGGTCGCGAGAGCTCGAAAAAGAAATTTTGCGCGGCAAGGTTGATTTTGTTTCCGCGGCGTCGCAAGCATTCGGGATTGCGTCGATCACCTTTCGCCGGGTCCTTCACATAACGCCAAATTCAACGCAGCTCGTCGCCGCGCTTTTTTTGGCCGATGGAGACGTTGTTGAACTCGGAACCGGAGAAGGAAAGACGGTTGTTGCGATGCTCGCGAGTTATCTCCGTGTTTTGTACGGCCACCACGCAGATATCGGTACGACGAATGATTACCTTGCCGAACGGGATTATCATTGGATGGGTCCTATGTATGAGGCGCTTGGGATAGACATAGGGCTTGTGCTCTCAGCCACTCCCAGGAAAAAAAGGAGAGAGGAATATAAAAAGCGCGTAGTATATGTCACCATCCACGAGCTTGGGTTTGACTATATGAATGATCACCTTTCGCTTTCAAAAGACGATGTTGTCTTGAATCATTTTGATTTCGCGATTATCGATGAAGTTGATTCCGTGCTGATTGACGAGGCGCGTACTCCGATGATTATCGCTGAGCGTGGCAATACCGGCGCCGTGAAAAACAGCTTTTCCGACCTTCGCCGCGCGACTGAGGTTGTCCGCAATCTCGCCGCTGGAGATGACTATGATGCAGACGAGCGGACCCACGAAGTTGTGTTTACTGATCAAGGAATTAACAAGGTGGTCTCTTTCCTCAAGCGGGATGTTTTCTCGAAGAAGGACATGGAAATGATACAAGCGCTTCGGCTCGCGCTTTTCGTGCGCGCGTTTTTGAAAAAAGATCAGGACTACATAATCCGCGACGGAAAAGTGTGCCTTGTTGACGAGTTTACCGGACATTTGCTTATGGATCGCCAGTACATCCAGGGGCTTCACCAGGCGCTTGAGCTCGCGGAGGGAATCGAGCCGACTCCGGAAAACAGGACATCCGCGTCGATCACCTACCGGAACCTCTTTCGCCTGTATCGTTCGCTTTCCGGGATGACGGGTACCGCGTATGAAGTCGCCGATGAATTTTTTCGGCTCTACGGGCTCGACGTTATTCCGCTTCCTCCGCATTACGGGCTTTTGCGTTCTGACTTCCCCACTCGTTTTTTCCGTTCAAACGAGGACAAATTTTTGTATGTTGCAAAAATTATCAAGGACTTGGGCGTCAGCAAAGCCCCGGTACTTTTGGTCGCGCGCACGATCCAGGGAGCAAAAGAAATGAGCGCGTTTCTCTCGGCAAAAAACATTTCACACGAGCTTCTTCATGCGGAGTTGAGCGCGAGCGAGACAGAAATAATACAAAATGCGGGGCTTCACGGGGCTGTAACCGTGGCAACGAACATGGCGGGGAGAGGCGCCGATATTATTATCGAAAAAAACATCGCTGAAAAAAGCGGTCTTCGGGTCATCGGGCTTGAGCATAATTTTTCCGAGCGGGTGGATAATCAGCTTCGCGGCAGGTCGGGGCGACTAGGCGCGCGCGGGGAAACCAGATTTGTCGCCTCCCTTGAAGACGAGCTTTTGCAGGCGTATGCCGACGAGAAATTTTGGAATTATACGGAAGGTATTGAGTGGACTCCGGACGGGGTTCAAAAGCGAAAGCTTTCGGCATGGGTCAAGGCCGCGCAGTCACTTGCCGAGTCGCTTTCCGCGGATTCGCGCTCGTCCCTCGCGCGGTTTGACACGGTTGTTGATTCGCACAGGCGAGCGATGTATGAATTTCGCGATAAAATACTTTTTTCCGAGGATCCGACCCCGGTTATTCTTTCGCATCTGTATCACATTCTCCGAAAGGAAGAGTTTTCATTTGTCACGGAAGGCGAACTTCGGGATCGCGTCGGTCACGTTTCGCGGGGCGTTCACCCCGTGAAATATTCGCCCTTGGTGAATAGCCGCAAAGTGACATTTCACGGGGTAAACGACTTTGTCATAAGTTTTCTCGGCGGGGACTATTCTTATTTCTTGGCGTTCGGCGCTCGGGAAAAAGAAGACGCGCGCCGCATCACCCTCGGAGCGATTGATCGCTTTTGGGAAAAGTATCTCGAGAACATTTCGGTTCTTGAAGAGTCGGTTTCCCTTGTCGCAGTAGGAGGAAATGATCCGTTGTATTCCTTTATCGAAGACGCCG
>Ga0209542_10020342_pt1 | contig 10526 bp, 10 predicted proteins | sample RifCSPhighO2_01_FD_184028 | JGI IMG/M metagenome (GOLD analysis project Ga0209542, IMG submission 184028) | Soil microbial communities from Rifle, Colorado - Rifle CSP2_plank highO2_0.1 (SPAdes) (version 2) | ecosystem: Environmental > Terrestrial > Deep subsurface > Rock core/Sediment ...
CGGGTAATGAAATATTTGAGCAACTGGGTAGAACATATTCAGGATTTAATCTCGAAGATTCGTGGAAAAGCTTATTTGCCTCGATAGAATTTTTCCGAAAATTATCAACCGAAACGTGCCAATTACTCGGATACAAATATCCGGAAGATGTTGATAAAAATATTAGTGGGTATATTGAGGCCATATATCGAAAATGATTTTATGAATTTGCCGCCAAAGAAAAACTTGAAATTGTCATCGGTGCGGCTCCGCCGCATTTTCAGAGTTTCGCGGGGGGCTTTCCTCGCCGCCGCAGGCGGCGAAATGCGTTCGAACTATCTTTAAAATACAGCACCAGAAAGGAAATTGTGTTAGGATAACTGTGGAGCCGCACCGCTCAAAACCGCAATGGTTCGATAAACTCATCGCAAGAAGAACCCGGAGAAAAACATCTGCCTCCGTTAAAACTTCGGCGGGGCAAGTCGGCTCGCTGTGCCCATCCGAAGCTTTGGCGTAGGAGAGGGGAAAGAAAAATTTTTAATCCTAAAGTCGAAAATTATTAACTAATAAATATATGAATATAAATCAAAAGGGATTTGTAAATATTATTTTAATCATAGCAGTTGTTGTCTTGATTGGCGTCGCTGGTTATTTCGGTTGGGTTCGAAAATCGGAACCAGTCGTTGAGCAATCTCCTTCAACCCAAACACTAACGCCCACACCCCAAGTTTCAAATAATCAACCAGCCCCCATCCCTACTCCATCTGGCGAAACTACAAATTGGAAAACATATCGTAGTGAACTTTATGGTCTTGAAGTAAGTTACCCGAGTGATTGGTCTATTTCCCTAAATCGTGCGAGTAAGCTCTCGATCGCTGGGTTCTGCAGTCCCGCTACAAAAAGTGCATGTAAAAATTATGACGGAGATATAGTTTTAGATTTAGTAAACAGTTCTCTTTCTCAAGAGAAATTTAACCAATACTGCAAAACTAATTTTGAACAGTCCGGAGATTATTCTAAGGGTATTATAGAAAATAAAGTCAATTACGCTATTTGTAGATTGCCTGGTTTAGAAACTCTATTCAGGGGCGTGTATATCTTTCATAACAGCTTTTTATTTAGTATATATCGGCATCCAGAATCTTCATCCCCCGCTTCTTATGCTGTATCAGAGGAAGACTTTGAGCAGATTCTTTCGACCATTAAATTTATTAAATAGAATTTGCCGCCAAAGAAAAACTTGTTCCCGTTTTGTCTGAGCGAAGCGAAGTTACAAAACGCAATCCCGCCTTCAAAATTATAAAATAGGTGGCGGGAAAATTGTCCCCGCGCCAATTCCGAATTAACTCTATCATAATAGAAGATCTATCTCGCGGTAGCGCCTTCGGCTTACAGCTTCTTAAATCCATATTTATACCAAGAATTGGTACGGGGCAGGCATCGGTGCGGCTCCCCGATAACATCCGCCTTCGGCGGAGCTACGGGGCAGGCCACCGCCTTTCCGAATTCTTGCCCGCCAAAGTTTTCTGAAAGAAAATTTAGGCGGGTGAACGGGGGGAATTCCTCGCCGCCTGCGGCGGCGAAATGCGTTCGGACTAATTCAAGAATACCAGATTTGTATTGAAGCGTGGAAAATGATATAAAGGAAACGTATGACCGCCAAAGCTATTGAGTACGCCCTAAAAAGGCCAAAACCATCTATTCTAAGGGAGAACGGCAAACCCCGTTTTGTGATTTTGGATTGGAAGACTTATAGCAAATGGGCGGAAACGAAAGAGGACCTAGAAGATACGGTACGATTGGCCGAAGCGCTGGCTGACCCAAAGAATCAAAAATTACTACCCCTATCGCGGGTTAAAAAAATGCTCCGTCTCTCATGAGTCGTATCTCTCTACGTCCGAGAGCCCTAGATGGATTGCGGCACGCGCCCAAGGACTACCGCCTCAAATTGAACGAAGCACTCGATATCTTACAACAAGGGTTGTTTCCGCAACACACGAAGAAACTGGGAGGCGCAACTAATGGATTCCGTACCCGCATAGGACGGTGGCGAATTTTATTTACGCTGAAAAGCGGGGAAATTGAGATTGCCGATATTTTTATGAAAAAGGGACGAGGTGACTATCGCCGCAGAAGTTAAAATATAGGAGCAGTAAAGGACCCGGAGAAAAACAACGGCTCCCAGCCCGCAGAAGCTACGCTTCAAGCGTTGCTGGCGGGGAACCATATTTTGAATTTGGGGGACGGGAAAATTTTTAATCATAAAATATATAGGAAATTCTTGGATAAAAGTCGACAGAGATGTCGATTTTGTTGTCATTGACATAAGTAGTTAAATAGTGTATCTTAGAACTAATTCCTACTCGGATGGGTAGGTCATTGCGACAAGCGTCGCAATAAGAGGGGCGAGCCTCTACCCTAATCCTTGAGGCAGTTTCTACCAAAGGAGGGCTGTATGGCCACCAAGTATCTTATCACAGACGGTCCCGATCGGATGTCGCTGATGTTCTCGATTTTCGACTACGGCGCAAAGGTTCCGCACTTTACAATCGTAAGCGCCGAGAACCCCGAGGCGGCTCAGCTGGTTCTGAACGCCGTCATCACGGGCGTCGCTCGCCGCCCCATGGAAGGCGGTAACCACCTTGTGGCGACCAGCTTCGAAATCGAGGGTTTCAGCCTGGGCTCCAAAAGAGTGGATGGAAAATCATTCACTCTGCCAGAGGACCCGGAGGGGAGGGCAACGGGAGATCCTACGCGCCCCGACGTGTACGGAACCCCGATCTTCAGAGGTTCCTACTCAACACAGACTCGCAAAGGATGGGTTGAGTTTGGGGGGCCGCAGGGCTAGACACAAGATCAGACCGAATGGATCATCGAACGCCGCCGAAGGAATCTTCTTCGGCGGCTCTAATTTTTGAATTTGCCGCCAAAGCAGTAATTTTTTCAATCCATTCTTAATTGAAAAATTTACTGGAATGATTTATCCTCAAATCATTCAAAACTTGAAATTGTCATCGGTGCGGCTCACTTCGACTTCGCTCAGTACGAGCCGCCGCCTTTCCGGATTCTTGCCCGCCAAAGTTTTCTGAAAGAAAATTTAGGCGGGTGAACGGGGGGACTTCCCTGCCTGCCGGCAGGCTCGCCGTCACAGGGGGCGAAATGTCGTAGATACTGAGGAATGAAGTACGTTCGGACTAATTCAAGAATGCTGCGCCGCAAAAAAAAGAAAAAGCTCGCCAAATGGCGAGCTTTTTCTTTTTTGTTTCAGAAATTAAATTTCAATTTCGACCTCGGTAAACTGCAGTCCAAATCGCTTCGCTTCGGCTTTGGTCGGGAACCATACGTCGAGCCGGTCCTGGAATCTTTGATGCATCCGGTCTTCCACCGTGAATACGGTGTCGCCGAAGAGTTTCGGGATTCTGACCTTGGCGCCGAACGGCAGGAAGTTTGCCGCGATCACTCCGTTGCGGGTTTCTGAACCCATGGCGGTGATGTTTGGCGTGTCGTCCGTTTCGTCCGGCGAGCTCGAGTAGGCCGTGACCTTCAGCTTCCGCACCTCCACATTAGCAAAGGGTTTGTCGGATGCCGAGTGATAAGCCATCAGCGCTCCATCGAGAACCACAGCGAGTTTGTCTAATCCGTATTCGTTTGTAATGGTCACGGATCGGACGACAGGCGTCGTAATCCAAACGCTCGTTCCGATCAGCAGGAGGGCTAAGAGCCACCCCCGCGATCTGATAAACATATGCGGCCTTACTCGCCGGCCTTGATCCTTGCGGATTAGGCCGATTTTGGGCACGGATGCTAGCCTAGCATGCTTGACCTATAAAGTCAAGTATTGCGTGATATGGGCTTGAACTAGGCGGTTGTATCTTCGAGGTCATCTTCGCCGCTTGCTACCCAGCCGAGTTTGACGATTAGGGCGCCAACCGCGGCCCAAAAGACCGCCGAGAGTAAAACCGAGAGCGCGAGATAGGGAAGACAGCCCCGCCCGCTGCATTCGGCAACTGCATCCGCGCCGCGCATAATGAGGTAGAGTGGCAGGTCATAGCGGATGCCCAGATAAAGATGGGCACCGGCAAAGAGAAGCCCAAAAACGAACCCTCCGGCTAATCCTTTTTTAATGGTTGAAGTCATTGGTATGACTGAGTTTGACTCGGTGCGGTCAGAGGGAATCGGACCCTCGGCTCGTCCTTGGCAAGGACGCATATTACCACTATACGATGACCGCTTGGTTTGCTATTCCCTGAATCCATCCCATGATTTTATGGAATAGAGCTGTTCGATTCACTCGAATTAATATAGTACCATACGGCAGTCGAGTAAAGGGCCGTTTTCCTAAGCTAGATTTGCTTACGCCGTAATACGTTTTCCCGAAGTTTTCTAGGGGCAGGTTCAGCAATTTCTGCCAAAAGTTTAATACATGATGCTCGTTCATGTGCTCATAAATCCTCACCTCGGCGTGTATGTCTTTGTCGGGGATTTCGCATATCTCTCGGAGAAAGCGAAGAAACAACAGGACTAATTTAGGATCGCTGTTTGTGAGAGAGACGGGATGATCTGTAACCTCATGGCCGCGACGTATAATAGGTCGCTTATATCCTTCGGCCCAGTACAACGTAGCGCCCGCAAGCAGTAGTTCGTATTTTGTTAAGTGGTGTATATTGTGTCTAGCTTCCTCGCGAATCTTTCTCGTTCGTTGCAGGGCTAGGCGGGTTTGGTTCTTATTACGTCTAATGAGTCCGAGCACTGATCCTCGGTATACTCTGGCGCTGATTCTTCGCCGCGCGCGGTCGGAGAGCTGTAGATCAGTGAACCAGTCGGACAAGGTCGCCTTTGGTACTCCAAGGGATTTATTGATTTCGTTATAGCTCTTGCCTAAAAGTCGCATCTTAAGCGCTTGGGTTTTATCTGGGCGCATATGAGTTCACTCAAAGTATAGCACGTGGGTTCGCTTTTGGTAGGGGTTGAATGACTTTACAAATTTAGGTACACTCGGGAAGTTATCGAAATCGCCGAGGTAGCTCAATGGTAGAGCGCTTGCCTAAATTCTTTGGGCCTTCATTCTGAAAGGAATGTCGAATAATCGGGTGAATTCGGGGGAACCCGCCAAAGTTTTGCAAGACAAAATTTAGGCGGGCAATCCCGAGCCAAGCTCCAATGGGTATTACAGTGTTGGAGAAGGTGTAGAGACTAACAAGTGAGCCCCAACAATAATCTTGTATCAGCGCCCGATTCCGATTTTTATCGGAAGTGAGATAGTCCGATCCTCGAAGTAATTCGAGCAGTTGCTACGGAAGAGCAAGGCGTTGGCAGTTCGATTCTGCCCCTCGGCATCGTTAGGACTGTTTCTATTGAACCAGGGCGCTTAGCTCAGTGGTAGAGCGACTGTTTTACACACAGTAGGCCGGGGGTCCGATCCCCTCAGCGCCCACCATAAGGAGATTAAGAGGAATTTTATTTTCCAAACAATGGGCTTCCTCAATGGAAGCCCATTGAATTTGCGCAACGCCGCGCGCTTCGCGCGCGTGGAGTGTCAGGTTCAATCCGAAGATTTTTAGAGCCGTAACCTTTTTAAGATTTAACGAGGGGGAAGAGACGAAAACGAATGACGTAACACTTGCCCCACCCTTCCCGTGCGCGTGTTAAAAACTTTTGCCGTCTTGGAAGACCGGCAAACTCCCTAATACGCAGGAACAAAATCTCGATACAGAGAAAATGCTTGATGATAAATCGATTCAACCAATGACTCTGCTTCCTCGGCCGGAATCTGCTTGCGTAGAAGCATGAGTCGCACATTTGCACGAATACGAGATTTGATCACTTCGCTGTTTGACCAATCCACTGTGAGATCACGTTTTATCAAAGAAACCATTTCTTTCACTAACGCTTTGAGTTCGCCGTTTCGTACAATTGTGTGTTTACCTTTTGACACAAGATCATAGAAAGCAGCTTCTTCCTCCGTAAGACCGGTATCACGCATTGCAAGCTCCGTTTTCTTAATTTCCTTTGCGAGTTCAATGAGTCGTTCAATAACCTTGCTCGAATTAATAATATTATTTTCGTATTCTTCAATGATCTGCTCCAAAAGACGCATCAGTGTTTCGTACCGTGTCGCATTTTTCTTTACCCGCACTCGAAGCTCATCATTAAGAAGTTTCCGCAATATTTCAACCGCCAAGTTTTTATATTTTAGATTCTTCACTTCTTCCAAAAACTTATCATCAAAAATAGAGATATCCGCTTTTGTACCACCGCGCATCTTGAGAATATCGATAACACCTTCCGCAGAAATACTCTCCGAAATAAGCTCACGTATTGCTGATTCAACGCGCGAATCATCAGACGACAAAACACCGCCCGTATCGGAAAGCTTATTGATCGCTCTTTTCAGAGCGCGGAAAAATTCAACTTCATCGCGAATCTTGTTCGCCTCGTGGTGAGGCATCGCGAAGCCGAATAACTTAGAGAGAAGTTCTGTCTCCTTGAGAAAACGCATTTTTCGATCCTCGTCGAGTCCTCCGCTTTTCGGATCCGTGAGAATTGTATCCAACGCTTCATAGAACACCTTTGCCGCCTCTCCGGCTGGCATTTTTCGATACGAAGCATACTCAACTCCTGTGAGCATAGTGGAAACGATATCATGCTTCTCCTTCATCTTTACTACGATCTCCTCAATCGGGTACATCGTATTTTTGCGATCTTCGGCACTGTAAATTGAGAGTGCCTTTTTGAGATTGTCAGCGATGCCAATATAGTCCACCACGAGCCCAGCCGGTTTATCCCGGAAAATTCGGTTTACGCGGGCGATTGCCTGCATGAGTGTATGATTTTTGAGTGGCTTGTCGAGATACATTGTGTGGAGATGCGGCACGTCAAAGCCCGTAAGCCACATGTCGCACACGATGACAATCTTGAGAGGATCACCAATATTCTTGAATCGCTTCTCAAGTTGTTTAGCATCTGTCTCTTGTTGAAGACGGCCCTCAAAATCTTCGGGCTTTGAAATAACAACCGCCACTTCGGGCGCATTAGGAAGCGCAGTGATTGCTTCATACATGACAACAGCAATTTCTCGCTTCATCGTCACTATCATTGCTTTACCTTCAAGCCCGCGATTATTGAAGTGATCGACGATATCTTTAGCAATCTGTTTTACGCGCTCTGGCGTGCCGACAAGTTCTGCGAGTTTTGCAAACTTATGTTTCAAAATCTCGCTTTGTGGAGCGGCTGACTCTTCCGTGAGATCCTCAAACTCCTCATCAATAAAGTGATTCGTGAGATGGAGCGGCACAAGGCGACCTTCGTAGAAGATTGGTACCGTTGCGCCATCCTCAACTGCCTGATTAATTTTATATGTACTAATATAGTCGCCGAACACAAGACTCGTGTCGCGTGACTCGGTGCTAATTGGTGTTCCCGTAATACCCATAAATGATGCATTGGGAAGTGCCTCGCGCACATTGCCAGCAAGTTTCGCGTACTGCGATCGGTGCGCTTCATCTGCAATCACGATAATGTTTTCAGCAGTTGAAAGACCGCCCTTGAGCGCGTCCTCTTCATCTTCAAATTTCTGAATGGTAGTGAAGACAACTCCGCTTGGAGTCATAAGTCGCCTGCGCAGATCCTCAATGCCCGGTGCTTGCCATGCATGAGGGTATCCCGTTCGTAGAAATGTCTTGTATAGCTGTCCGTCCAAGTCATTCCGATCAGTGAGAAAAACGAATGTCGGACTTTTGAGCTCGGAAAGTACTTTTACTTTGTTTACATAGAAAACCATAGAAAGCGATTTTCCAGACCCTTGTGTATGCCAGAAAACTCCAACCTTACCGTCGCCCGTTGGCTTAATCGCTTTTGTGGTCGCGACAACTGCTTTGTTTACACCGTAGTACTGGTGATATTGAGCGACCTTCTTCGTGTATTTTGGAGAATCGCCATCGCTGTCGGCCTCATAAACCGTAAAGTAGCGAAGGGTATCTAGAAAACGCTCCTTGTGAAAGATGCCTTTAATAAGCACTTCTAATTCCGCCATTCCTTTAATATCATCGTTCTCGCTCTCAAGTCCTTTCCAAACGGCAAAACGATCCCACGCACTTCCGACCGTACCATATCGCGCTTTCACCAAGTCGCTTATGACGAGCAAGTGATTATATTTGAAAAGTTGCGCGATGTCTTTTTTGTATCCTTCGAGTTGAAGATACGCTGAACGAATAGTCCCTGATTCGCTCGTTGGGCTTTTGAGTTCAAATACTGCGAGTGGAATACCATTCACATACACGACCACATCCGGACGCCGTACCGAATCTGGCCCTTGCACGGCAAGTTGATTCACGACGAGAAATTCATTGTTCTGCGGGTTGTCAAAATCAAAGAAGCGCACGAGGAGAGTATTTTCTTTTCGATTCCCCCGATCATCTACCTCATCAAAAAGGTCGTACTTTGCACCCTCCGTGAGTAAGCGATACATCTGGCGGTTTTCTTCTTCAAGATTCGGATGCTCAACGAGGGTAAGCTGTTCGATAATTTCTTCAGTTGAGGAGTCATTCAAAAATGGATTGATGCGAATGAGCGATCGCTTGAGACGTGGCAAAAGCAACACCTCACGGAAATTTTCTCGCTCGGAGGTTACCTGTCCGGGCGCCAAATCCGGCCCCAGCTCGTAGTCATAACCAAGCTCCTTGAGCCATTTGATTACTGGCTGCTCAGCAAGTGAGTCTTCGTTGAGTTTATTGGTCATATATCATATATAAAGTCAGAAGTTTTTCTTTCGATATTCATAATATTTTCGCAAAAATTCCGCTGCGTTAGATTCAAGATCGCGATAGTTAATCAATGCACTAGTAGATCTACGACTATAGGGATTGAAATATAAAGTTTTATGAGCAACATCTCCGATGTTTCTAGCATCCCATAATCGCTTCGCCTCTTTGATTGTTTTTTTAGTTACTTTGATTTTCTTTCCTGCTAATTCAATGACTTTCTTGGTTGGCAAATCCCCAAATTTCTTTTTTGGAAATCCAAAATGGTCGTCATCTCCTGCGTACCAACAAATTAACTCAATACATTTAACGAAATTTAATGTGATTTCTAGTTCATTAAATACCCCAGAGTATCTCATCGCGGTAGCGCGCTGAAAATATATCAATCCCTTCGTGAAAACTTGGTCATGAAATGATAAGTAACCTTTAGCTTTTGGAAGAAACTCTTTTGGAAATTGTTTTGGGAAAAAATTTCTCCCGTTAATAAGCGGCTTCGAAAGTTTAAGTCTAATTAGTTGCTTTCCTTTTTTAAGAAAGACTCCAATAATCTCAAAATCATAGACTTCATCGCCTCTTTTAATTCTTCTATTGTTCAGTTTGACGATTTTATTTTTTGCTACCAAGGCAAGTGCGCTGGCAACATCAGAAAATCTTTCGCCAGCCGTCTTAAGCGCATCATATTCACTATGCGTTTCTACTTCTGTTGTAATGAGATACTCACTTTCAAATGTGCGAACACTAATCAATTCTTGAGGATAATAAATATAATTCTTAACACCTCTTTCTAAGCAATGAAACTCAAAATCCTTCGATCTGGTTGGAATCTCAGGGCGATCATCGTCAATATGATACTGGTCGTAACTCTTCAAAATGACACAATCTCCGATTCTGGCACGTTTCCCTGGCATATATGAACCAAGAAATTTTGCACGTACGTGATATTTCATACTCGTATTTCTCCGCTCATCAGACATGGCAAAAGCAGGTCGCGCATGGCGGCAAGTTTTTGGTTTTCCTCAAGTGCGATTTTGATTTTCTCGAACATAGGACTGATTATCTTGTGGAAATTTTCCACAAGATCCTCCGATGGAACAATGGCCGGTATTTTCTCAAACACTCCTTTACTAATAATCGGGGCTGCCGTACCGCCCGATGCGTATGACTGCATACTTGTCTTCATCCTTCGCAGAAGCAAGAACAGGAATGTCTGCAATTCTTGAGAGCTCGGCAAGACACTATTGATTTGCTGGTTAGTAAAACTATTTTGCGTCGTAATACCAACTAAGCCAACCGTAGCGATACAACTCACACAAATTGCACCTGCTGGAAGTTTTGATACACGCATACTCTCACCCCCCTGCTCAGACAAGAAACGCTCCGTGCTCATAACAAACATTCCATTCTGCAAATCAGGAATCGTAACGAATGGATAAATATTCCCGAAGTTATCTTTATCCTTTGTACTTGGTGTCTTACCTGTAATTATCTTTCCAAGATCGCCCAGTCTTTTTACCTCCCATCCCTTCGGAATTTTGCCAAGCTCGGAGTCAACGAACTCTGTATTTTCGTATCCGGGAAAACGGAATTTCACGAACCACTCCTTGAAAATCGCCTGTGCCATTTCCTCAAGCGTCTTGATAATACGATCATTATTCTCAATTTTCTCGTCAAACACCCACAAGATATCAGAAATCTTCGCTTGTTCCGTGAGGGGTGGCAATTTTATTTCGAATCTCTGAAGGTCGCGAATTGGTAGTTGTGGTTGAGCGCTACCACTTTAAAGCTATA
>Ga0209542_10020343_pt1 | contig 10526 bp, 9 predicted proteins | sample RifCSPhighO2_01_FD_184028 | JGI IMG/M metagenome (GOLD analysis project Ga0209542, IMG submission 184028) | Soil microbial communities from Rifle, Colorado - Rifle CSP2_plank highO2_0.1 (SPAdes) (version 2) | ecosystem: Environmental > Terrestrial > Deep subsurface > Rock core/Sediment ...
TTAAGAAAGGCGAAGATTTAAATAACAATTTTATTTGGATTTATTGAGGCTCCGTAGCTCAGCCTGGTTAGAGCACTGGCCTTTTAAGCCAGGTGTCGCGGGTTCAAATCCCGTCGGGGCCATAGGGATTTGAAAATGTCAAGATTTTTTCCAAGTTATGAAATCTTGAGCATACTCAAGAACCAAATGTATTTGTAAAGGTTCTTGATACACACATAGACTTCGTCCGCGGTACCCTTCACGAGGTATTCACTCAGGGAACCCCGTCGGGGCCATTTGGGGCATATAAATAGAAATTTGGTAAAAATGAGGAATTTTTTCTTATAAATGTCAAAATGTAGAAAGATTTAAAAACCCACTTTTATACTCATCTTTTGTTATTCAATAGTTAGTAAAATAAATTTCATTATTCAGAAGGCCAAAAAATGCATATCCTACAGCCAAAACACACAAAGCTCAAATCTGAAGAAGTGAAAAAAATACTAGATAAGTACAATCTTTCTGTTTCGCAATTACCGATGATAAAATCAGATGATCACGCACTGCCGGAAGGCTGTGTAAAAGGAGATATAATAAAGATAGAAAGAAAGGAAGGGGATAAAATTATTTTATATTATAGGGTGATTATTTAAAATGGGGAAAAAAGAAAATATTTTGGTTGAGAAATATCTTAAGGAACACTCGCTTGTAGAATCTAACATTCTTTCATTTAATAACTTCCTGAATAATAAAATGCAGCAGATTGTCAGCGAGATTAACGAATCACTTCCAAATGAGGATATAGAGATTAAAATTGGAAAAGTTAGAATTGGAAAACCAAATATAATTGAGGCTGATGGGAGTTCAAGCATAATAACGCCAATGATTGCGAAGCTTAGGAATCTGACTTATTCTTCCCCTATTTTTGTTGATTTGAGTGTAAAATATGCCGGGCAAGCTGATGATGCCGAGGTCGAAATTGGGAGGATACCTATAATGGTAAGGAGTGCTGCCTGCGTTACAAATGGCATGAACAGGGAAGAATTAAAAGAAAATTATATGGATCCGCTTGATCCTGGCGGATATTTTATCATAAATGGAAATGAAAGAGTTATTGTTATGTCAGAGGACTTGGCACCAAACCAGCCTTTTATCGAAGAGGGAAGGCATAATCTAATATTGAGGATCTTTTCGCAAAGAGGCTCTTACAGAATTCCCACTACTATCTCCGAAACAAATGAAGGGATATTGGAGCTTACTTTCAGCAGATTAAGGAATATTCCTGCTATTGTTTTATTAAAGTCGCTGGGAATGGTAAAAGAAGCAGAAATAGCAAAAAATATTGATTATGAAAATGACTGCCTGATTGTAAATCTTTATGAATTTGCCAAGCTGCAAAACGCTGATGATGCGATGATGCATATTGCAGAAAAGTCCGGAATTCAGGGAACTCGAAAAGAGATTCTTGAGAGAGTAAAACAGAGGATTGATTCTTTCTTGCTGACGCATATTGGCATGGACAAATCTTCAAGGAACGAGAAAGCACTCAGTTTATGCAGGTTTATTCGCTTGTATTTGAGGGCAAAAGAAGACCCAAGCATACGAACCGACAAGGACCATTATGGAAATAAGAGAGTAAAACTTTCTGGAGATTTGATGAGTGATTTGTTCAGAGTCAATTTTGGCATACTTATCCGAGACATCCAATATTCTTTGCAAAAGGTATCTAAGAGAAAGAAATTTTATTCTTTAAAAACAATTTCCAAATCAACATTGTTCTCGCATAGAATTGAAAGCGCGATTGCGACAGGTGCGTGGATAGGCGAGAAATCAGGCGTTACACAGAACATGGAAAAAAATAATCACCTTGCTGTTTTGTCACAATTGCAAAGAGTGACCAGCTTGCTGCCAGGGGAGCAGGAGAATTTTATGGCAAGAACGCTGCATCCGACTCATTATGGGAGATTCTGCCCGACAGAGACGCCAGAAGGAACTGAAATAGGGTTGAGAAAAAATCTGGCATTGCTAGCAAAAGTTTCTACAGGAATAATTTTTGATGAAAAAGCAATTATTAAGAAATTCAGAGAGGCTGGCTTGGGAGAAGGCAAGGGCAAGGATGTATTCTTTAATGGAGGGTTTATAGGTTTTGCCGAGAATCCGGAGGAATTTGCGCATAGTGCCAGGGTAATGCGAAGAAAGGGAGAATTTCCAGCTGAAATGAGCGTGCGGTATGATAAAATGCTCGATCAAATCACTATTTCAACTGAAGTAGGAAGAGTTTTGCGGCCTTTGATTATTGTGGAAGATGGCGCGAGCAGATTAAAGGACGAGCATCTTGTTGAATTGGAAGAAGGCAAAATTACATGGAAAGACCTTATAAAACAGGAGGTTATTGAATATGTTGACGCCGCTGAAGAAGACAATGTGCTTGTTGCGTTAAGGCAGGGAGAAATTACATCTGAGCATACGCATTTAGAAGTCAATCCTATTGATTTATTCGGACTGATAACCAGCCTGGTTCCTTTTGCGAATCACGACCACTCTCCTCGATTGAATAAAGGAAGCAAGACGTTAAAGCAGAGCCTGGGTATTTATGCAGCGAATTATTTAGTTAGACTTGACAGCAATGTTTCTATTCTGCATTATCCACAAAAGCCGCTTGTCAGGAGTTTTATATATGACACGCTAGAAGTTTATCCTTCAGGGCAAAATATTATTGTTGCTATCCTGCCATATGAAGGGTATAATATGGAAGATTCTATTGTGCTGAACAAGGATAGCGTTGACAGGGGAATGGGCCGAAGCACTTATTTCAGACCTTATGTATCTACAGAATTGCAATATCCGGGTGGATTAAGCGACGAGATTACGATTCCTGATAAAGATGTCTCTGGATATAGGACAGAACAGTCATATAAATTTCTTGAAGACGATGGCGTGGCTTATCCTGAAGCTTATATGGCCTCTGGAGATGTCATTATGGGCAAAACAACTCCTCCTAAATTCCTGAGCGAGGCAAGAGACATCAGCATTCAGGCGAAAAAAGAAGCAAGCGTTGCAATAAGGCAGGAAGAGCAGGGCATTGTTGATGCTGTGTTTATCACTGTAAACAGCGATGGAAATAAAGTCATACAAACCAGGACGCGAGACCAGAGACTACCTGAACCAGGAGACAAGTATTCTGCGCCACATGGACAGAAAGGTGTTATCGGGTTAATTGCTGACGCAAGAGATATTCCGTTCACTTCAAGAGGAGTAAAGCCTGATTTGATGTTTAATCCACATGGCATCCCAAGCAGAATGAGCGTTGGATACTTAATTGAATTACTTGCCGGGAAAACTGCAGCTACAAGTGGGAAAATTGTTGATGGCACAGCGTTCAGCGGACAGAGTGTTGAAGAGCTTAAAGCGCAACTAAAAGAAATGGGCTTGCGTTCTGACGGCAAGGAAACAATGTACAATGGCGTAACTGGGAAGAAAATGGATGCGGAGATTTATATTGGAAATATGTATTACTTGAAACTAGTTAGAATGGTAAAAAACTTGCTGCATGCAAGAGCTTCTGGAAAAGTTGCATTATTGACCAGGCAGCCAATTGAAGGACGAGCCAAAGGAGGAGGACTGCGATTAGGAGAAATGGAGCAGCAAGCGCTTGTAGGACACGGGGCCTCATTGCTATTGAAAGAGAGATATGGCTCTGACAAGACAATTATATACATATGCAAGGATTGTGGAAATATGACTTATGAAGATGTTATAAGGAACAAAACGCCTTGCCAATTATGCGGCAGCAATGAATCTGATCCTGTTGAAATTTCATATGCCTTTAAACTTTTGGTGGACGAACTTTTGGGACTTGGAATACATACTAAATTCACATTAAAGAATAAATATGACAGATAAAATTGAAAATATAAGCAGACGTGAAAACTATGATAGAATTCTTAGAGTAGAAAAAGTTCTTAGAGCTGAGATAGCTGAAGATAGAAGAGCTAAAGATAATTTGATTAAAAAAGTTAGAGCTATTAATATGAATGAAATAAAAATTAATCAATCTTGCCAATCTGAAAGTTATGAACTAAATTATATTGAGATATTAGGATAAAATGGACAGAGAAAATTTCAGGAAACAAGTGAGGTCATTGAACTTCAGTTTGCTTAGCCCTGAGCAGATTAAAAAAGTCAGCATGGCGAAGATTGTAACGCCTGAATTATATGATATCGACGGTTTCCCTGTTGACGGCGGCTTAATGGACTTGCGCCTTGGCGCGATTGACCCTGGAGTAAGATGCAGAACATGCGGAAAAAGACTGAAGGAATGCCCTGGACATCCTGGAAACATTGAATTAGCAAGGCCTGTATTTCACATAAAATATATTCAACTAATTGAGCATTGCCTGCGAAGTTTCTGCCCCGCATGCGGCAAACTAACATTAACAGAGGAAAAACAAAAGAATTTCAATCCAACAGAGAGAGCAAAGAAAGCAAGAGACGCAAAGAGATGCCCTCATTGCAATGAGACAATTGAAAGAGTCAAACTTGAAAAGCCAAGCACATTCATGATTGGAAAGAGGAGATTAAGCCCTATAGAAGTAAGAGAGCGACTTGTTAAGATTTCAGATGACGAATTGAAAAAGACAGGGATTAATGCGAGATCTGTACGGCCTGAATGGGCTATTATTTCTTTGCTACTGGTTCCTTCTGTAACTGTAAGGCCAAGCATCACTCTTGACAGCGGAGAAAGAAGTGAAGACGATTTAACACATAAATTATCTGACATTATAAGAGCAAACCAGAGATTGTGGGAAAATTTGAATGCTGGGGCGCCAGAAGTAATAATAGAAGATTTGTGGGATTTGCTGCAATATCACATTACTACTTTTTTTGATAATAATATTTCAAGGATACCGCCTGCCAGACATAGGTCAGGACAACCATTAAAAACAATAACCGAAAGAATTAAGGGAAAAGAAGGAAGAATCAGAGCAAACCTTGCTGGAAAGAGAGTAAATTATTCTGCAAGAACGGTTATTTCTCCAGATCCTTATCTTGCCATCAATGAGGTAGGCATTCCATTTGAAGTTGCAAAAGTGCTTACTTTTGCAGAGCCAGTTACAAGCACTAATTTGGAGTTTATGAAAGAATTGATAAAAAAAGGAGATAAATATCCTGGGGCAAATTATGTCATAAGAATTGATGGAAAAAGAAAGAGAATTACAGAAGATTTAAAGGAAGAAATCTGTGCAGAGCTACTGCCAGGTTATAAGATTGAGAGGCATCTTATAGATGGAGATATTGTTCTATTTAACAGGCATCCGACGTTGCACAAACAAGGGCTTATGGCACATTATGTAAAAGTTTTGCCAGACAGGACATTCAGACTGCATCCTGCGGCAGCTCTTCCTTATAACGCAGATTATGACGGGGATGAAATGAATATTCACAGTCCGCAGACAGAAGAAGCTCTGGCAGAAGCAAAAGTGCTTCTTGACATAAACCAAAATATCATTTCATCGAAAAATAACATGAACTTGGTAGGAACTGCTAACGACGCTATTACTGGTGCATATCTTTTAGGCAAAGAAGAGCTTGAAAAAAGCGAGGCAGACCAATTGCTATTTTCAGCTAATATTATTAATAATATAAAAAGAAAAAATATTAGCGGAAGTGAAATTTTTGCCCAAGTAATCCCAAAAGGTTCGAGTATAAAGGTGCCCTCGTCAATTACTGGAAGCGCTAGTTTTGGAGTCGAAGATGGGGAGATGGTAAAAATAATTGACAGAGAATTTGGAAGAGATGCAGCCATTGATTCTCTTAATAAAGCTTTCATGGTTGGAACAAAGTATTTGACAAGAAAAGGATATACACTGGCATTAGAAGACCTTAATGTCTCTGATAAAGTCAAAGAAATAACTAAAAGCATAATAGAAAAAGCAGAAAAAAAAGTTCAAGAGGCCATAGAAGATTACAATAATAATCTACTTGAAATTTTGCCGGGTAAAAGCGCTGAAGAAACAAGAGAAACTAAAATACTTCAGATTTTGAATGAAGTCAGAACAGAAGCGGGCGCTACTGTTAAAGAGCATTTCCCTTCAGAAGGAAATGTAAGCAAAATGATTGCTTCTGGCGCTGCTGGAAGCCTGTCAAATATCACACAAATAGGATGCTGTGTCGGGCAGCAGTCTTTATGGAACAGAAGAATTGATTTGGGGTATACAGAGAGAACACTATCCTTCTTTAAGAGAGGAGATCTTAAACCTTCGGCAAGAGGGTTTATCAAGTCCTCTTATTACAAGGGCTTAAATCCATTTGAATATTTCTTTGGCGCTATGACAGGAAGAGACAGCTTAATGGATACTGCATTAAGGACGCCGAAGTCAGGATATTTGTACAGGAGACTTGTTTACGCTTTACAGGATTTGAAAGTTGAATATGATGGCACTGTGAGAGATGCTTCGGAGCGCGTCGTTCAGTTTAAATATGGAGATGACGGGAAAGATGTCTCAAAATTGCATTTATTGAACAATCAAATCTCTCCGGGGGATGCGGTGGGGGTTGTTACAGCACAATCGTTTGGCGAGGCTTCAACACAGATGGTGTTGAGCGTATTCCACTATGCTGGAATCACGCAAATGCAGATTACACAGGGGCTGCCAAGGCTAATTGAAATTATAGACGCAAGAAAACAGCCATCAACTCCTTTAATGAAAGTTTACCTGGACAAAGAGCACAATAATGAAAAAGACTCGAAATCCATAGCAGAAAAAATCAAGGAGATAAAACTGAAAGAGATTATATCAGAGATTAAGATAGATTTTGGAAACAAGAGAATCGAGGCTGTTCTTGACAGCAAAGCGTTAAAGATGCTGCATGCTGGGACACAAAAAATTGTTGAGAAACTGAAAGAGAAAGGGCTTAAAGTTAAAGATACTGAGAAAAAGATTATTATTGATGTTTCTGACCTGGAATTTAAGGCAATCTATAAACTGAAAGAGAAATTGAAAGAAACTATTGTTTCTGGAGTGAAGGGAGTATCACAAGTAGTTGTAGAGCACAGGGACAAGGAGTATATTATCCTGACAGCAGGCTCTAATTTGGCTGAAGTTTTAGATATAAAGGGAGTTGATGGAAGCAGGGTCACTTCAAATGATATACATGATGTTTTCAGAGTTTTTGGAATTGAAGCTGCGCGACAGACAATTATTAATGAAATAAAAGATGTAATAGGAATACAGGGGCTCGATATTAATGAGAGACATATAAAATTAATTTCTGATGCCATGACTTGCTCTGGAGCTGTTAAAGGAGTAACAAGAATGGGTATTATTTCTGACAAGGCAAGCATTCTGGCGAAGGCAACCTTTGAAACCCCAGACAAGCAGTTTGTAGGAGCTACTTTAAAAGGCACCACGGAAGAATTGAATTCTGTTATTGAGAATATCTTATTGAACCAGCCGATTCCTGTCGGGACAGGCCTGCCAGGGCTTTTAGTCGAAGTTACAGGGCCTTTAGTAAGAAAAGATGACAAGGAAGCTAAGCAGAGAGCGAAGGAAGATGCTGAAAAAGATTAATTTGACTTTTTCAGATCCTTTATAACTTTTAAGATATATTTTTTTAACCAAGAACAAGATTCATTATGTGAAATAAGAATATTCAGTGCTTCTTGCCCAGCCCAATTTTCTAATGCGGATACTGATAAATCTCTCATTTCTATATCTTCATGCTTTAGCCCTTTTTTAGCTATAGGATATCCTATAGGAGATATTGTTTCCCTGTTCATATGCCTGAGACAATGAAGAATCCCTTTAGCATAATATGGATTTTTCTCATAATAATTAACAAATAATTTTTCTATCTGCTCCAGCCCGTTAACTGGATATTCTTTCAAGAATTTTGATATAGTTTCTTCTGCTGGATGGGTAATGCCATCTTCAAAGGGCTCACTTTCAAGAAGAATCATAAGCCTATTTTCCAATTGTTGATATTCGCCTTTTTGATTCATGTCCGTAAAGACATACCATTATTATTAAGCTTTTGTATATTATACATAAATTCTAGGGAGGATTTTCTGCTCAAATGTAGAAAAATTTCTTTCTATTTCTTTTTTGCTTTTCGTCTTTGTATTAAAAGTTTTTTATTCCGTTTGCGCACTTCAAGGTAATTTGCACATTGCATAAAAGGATTTCTTAAAAGAGATCTATCATTGCAACTTCTAAAACCATCCTATAATCTTGCCAATCATCCCAGTATTTTTGTAGTTCTAAACTTTTAGGTTATCATAGTAACTAATACTTTATCTTTAATAAAATTCTTCTCTCGAGATTCTTGTTTGTTTAATTATGTATTGCAATACAAAAACTGTAACTTCCTTTCCATGTGGAACCCAAGTAGTTAATACATTGCCCGAGGAATCTATTTTTTTAAATGTTGTATGCTTTCTTGATCTTACTTTTCTAAAACCGTGCTTTTCAAGGATTTTAATTACTTTTATTGAATCAAGCGGCCTGAGCTTTCCCATTTAATATTCCTCTCTTTTGGAACTTTTGCACGAATAAATGAAAGAGAGGTCAATTCTATTTCTAACTCTGGCTTTTGAGTATCTTCATCATTTAAATAATCGTTAATTAAATCAGCCATATTTTCTTTAACTTCTTGTTCTGTTTCACCTTGCGTTGCTATATCTAAAGCAGGGCAAGAAGCTACAAACCATTTGCCTTCTTTCATAATTATTATTGGCAATGATATTTCCGCGTTTTCCATAATATGGCTATTTGCCCGAGGTATATAAACTTTCTTACATTTTAAAATTTTTATGGACTTAGATTATTTTGCAGTAATTAGGATATAAAAGTTTAAATAGATGTAAATGGAAAAAAATTTATGGCAAGAGGACATTCGGATGAAGCGGCAGAATATCTTCCCAGATGGAATGGGATAAATATTGAATATATTTACGGCATAGTTACGCCTGTGGGGAAAAAGGAGGGCGAAATGAATATTATTGTTGGTTCTGAAGTGCTTAACCTGAAGCAATTACAAAAGAAATTATCGGGACTATCACAGAAAACAGGACATGATTACCGATTTGAGCCAATGGTTGATGGTGATGGGGATAATAGCGCCGGAATTATAGGAAGAAGCATTAGAGGAGAATATGAAAATAGATATGGCTCTGCATCGGGGTATTCGCTTATAAAAAGTTCACAATTAGCAGATATAATTAAACAATCAAATGATGTAATAAATGACCTTAAACAATTAGGATTCAAGAATACAAAAGAGGAAGATTTGTATTTTTATATTTATTCTCATTTTCAATACTAAAATGGATAAAATAACATACGGATTTACTGTTGAGAATTGGAAAAAAAATTTATAAAAACTTGCTGTTTACAAAATTAGTCTTGCATAATAACTCTGCGCATTTTTCAGAATTTTCTTCTGACATTCCATAGCCTTTATTTAAATCCCTGGCTATTTTTCTGCGCATTTTTAATTCCCTATTTTTTTCAACCATAGATTTTTCATTACGTTTGGACCAAATAAACTCGTAAGTCTCAATTCCTCTTGTTACTATATTGTCCAAGTTGCCTTCCCATCTATCGGCATGAATGTAAAATTGGTTATTTTTAGAAATTTCAGGATCACTTTCAGGAATAACAATAATTTTCTCTAATAAGTAGGGTCTTAAAGGAAGAAGAGCCCTGTCTGACAGCCATTTATAACCTAATTTTTTGGCTACTTTAACAGTTGTTAAATCAAAATAATTATTTGGAGGAACATATAATTCCGGCTCTTTCAAAAATGTTTCTTCAAGCTGCTTCCTGCCTTCTTTCATGAATTTTTCCTGCTCTTTGGCAGAGATTTGACCAAACCATAAACAATAGTTTTCATGCCAGGGGTCTATGCCCACTTTAATAATCTCTTTGCCTTTCTTTTCCCTATGGAATTCTGCACATTTAGTGCATTTGTGATTTAACCCCTGCTGTCCCAGAATATAGCCGTCTTGAGAGAGTATTTGCCTTAATTTTACTATTTGATAAGGCTGCATTCTGCTAATTTGATAGGGGGCAATAGATATTGCAATAGGGCCTTTTGATGCAAGACTTTCCAGTCTATCAAAACTTTCCTTGTCAAATGTTTCAAGATGAATGTTTAATGTGGGCATAAAAAACTTTGTAAGAGGGAGTTTATAAATTTTTATAAAAGCTTAAGAGAGTTTATAAAAAAATAATATCTTGAATTATCTTATTTGCTCATTGATTCTGCAATTGTTGTAGATAAATTTCACAGTTTCTAAATGTTTATAAATAGCTTATTTTTAGGTTTTTGATGATGCAGGGGCTTAATGTTCAAAATTGGAAGGATCTGCGATGGCCTGAAGATAGCTATCAATATGATGAGAAAAAGGGATTGATGGCTGTGGCGGACGGAATTACAAGAGACCCGAAAAATCTTTTTATACTGCCTAATCGGAATAATCTGGCTGGAATGATGAAATTCTTTTGGAATTATCCTGGGTCTAAATTAAAATTTTGGAAAAGAGA
>Ga0209542_10020344_pt1 | contig 10525 bp, 9 predicted proteins | sample RifCSPhighO2_01_FD_184028 | JGI IMG/M metagenome (GOLD analysis project Ga0209542, IMG submission 184028) | Soil microbial communities from Rifle, Colorado - Rifle CSP2_plank highO2_0.1 (SPAdes) (version 2) | ecosystem: Environmental > Terrestrial > Deep subsurface > Rock core/Sediment ...
TATCTTTTATGCTTCTCTTTTCATTAAAAACCTCTGTGGCTATCGGTATTCCGGATTTCTCTTGTGAATTTTGAATTGGATTTGTTTGAAACTTATCTCCTTCCACCTCTTCCTCCTTACCTTCTTCTTTTTGCTCTTCAGGTTTGTTTTTCAACGCTTCAAGTGTTTTACTATTTGACAAATAATCTTTTTTGAATTCTAGATGTAAATTGTATAGTTTATCAAATTCTTCATTAGCTATATTTATTGCCTTTTTTAATAAGTATTCTTCTATCCATTGTGGCAAGTCCTTTGTTATTTCTATTGAGATAAATATATTTCCATTTCTTCCACCGTCGCTTTTGCCAGTATATGCATTAAGCCCAGCAGTGGCAATTAAATAATCCCTTCTATTTCTAGTGTATATAAATGTAAATGGTTTATCTGATCCATTCCATTTTTTATTTGCTTCTGGGGAGTTTTTAAAATAATTTTCTCCTTCCACAGTATAATTCATTGGTCTAACGTCGTTACTTGTACCTGCCCCCTTATTTTTTATGTTAGTGGCATCAAAAACTGTAAATCCTCCACTTGTACCACTAATAACTATTCTATTATCAATTTCTTTTTCTTTTTCTTCTCTTGTTATTGCTTTACCATCAATAGAATATTCAACAAGCGTTGCTTCTGATTTTACTTCAGGAATTTTTTCCGGTTGTATTTTTGCTTTCTCAATTTCTGCATCAATTTCTGTCATTCTTTTTTTAGCGTTTTCTATTGTTTTATTTTCATTTTCAACTACAACCAAAAGATTATTTAATGTCTTTTCATCTTCCGTCGTCCAATCACTTTTCAATGTTTCTTTTTTGGATTCTTTCCCACCTTTTTCATTCCCCACTTTTTCCGGCACGGGTGCCACTGGTTTCTTTTCGGACGTTTTTTGCCGTCGGCTTAATATTCGTTTGATTTCATAAGGACTCATTCTTTTTATCTGCCATTCAGAATATCCAAGAGCGAACAACCGTCCGGCTTGATATTGACCCAAAGCTGAAGTTAGGGTTTGGGGAATCTTCCCTTTCTCCCCCCAATCAGCTTTCGGCTGATCGGGCGAACCAGCTTTGCTGGTTTTAACCTTTTTTCCCGTAGGTTTTTTAGTTTTTTGCTCAACTTTTTCTTCGAGCGTTTCCCTAACCGGTCCCTTCTCTTTTTCTTTTTCTTCTGCCTTCTTCTTCGCCGTCATTATTCCTATATTTGTTTCTGTAAGTTTTTGAGCATCTTGCGCCCGTTTTTCTTCTAACCTTTTCTTTTCTTCCTGCGCTTTTTTTTCCTCATCTTTAAGTTTTTCTAACTCTTCTCTTTTCTTTTCTTTGTCGGTGTCAATCGGCTTTTCAGATTTTTCTGTCGTTTCTGTTTTTTCCCCTCCTTGAGCTCCCGCCCCCTTTGCCGCCCGAGCGATTTTGTCGGAATCTTGTTCTTCCAGAAACTTTTTTATGTTTTTTTTAGAGTCTTCCATTTAAGTAATGCTATGTTATCATAATATTGCTTGTTTGTCAACCTTATTTCTTTCTTCTTTTTCTATTTCCTGAACCTCTTTCATTATCGGTCCTATTCTACCAATTATTTTCTCCGGCTCAAAGGCCGGCTCTTTTCCGGTTTTCGGATCTATGTCCGGCAGGATATACATTAGTTCGGAACCGTCTCCCTTAATATTTGGAAAAACATATTTCCCAAAATATTCCTTAGGCCAATTTACACAGCCATCAGAAAGCCCCCGTGTTCGGCGGGGATTTACGGTGTTTTTCTGATTTAGGGCCGCCGTGCGCTTTTCAAATTCTCCCGACCCAGGATAAGTTTGGTGAAAACCTAATTGGGTTTTATCTCCCGCGATTGAAATTCCAAAAACGTAGAACTGCTCTTCTTCATATAAAACTATGTCTTTTTGATCTAAGCCGGCATATTTGGAAATAACATAAATACCACTCGGTGTAGTTTCTATTCCACCCCCTCCTTCTACGGAGGTATTTTCTGCTTCCCCTAAGGCAGAGCCAATTATAACCGATGAAGCAAAAATCAATTTATTTTCCGGACTTATTTCATAAAGAATTGTTCTTGTTTTATCAAGGATGAAATAAGTTTTTTTTGGGGTCGGGTCTTTTTCGCGGTGAAACTCATAAGCCCTTCGGCCGTTAGCAGAAAGTTTTTCATAGGTGATTCGGTCAAATCTTTCCATAGATTTAACCGCTTCTTGATAGGTGGCGGTTTTTTTCGGAGTACCAGTAATCGGTTCCGGCTGAACCCCGGTAATTTTTTTTTCCTCGGGTTTTGAAAAAAGTTCGGCGTCATTTCCAGCTAAATATCCCATTCCCACTCCGGCCGCCAGTCCCATTCCTCCCCACAAAAGATATTTTCCGAACTTCCCCGATTTTTTAATTTCTCTCACCTCTTTTTTGATTTCTTTCGGCGCCCTGAATCCCATTTTTTCCAATCGGGCGAAAGCAATCAATTCTCTTTCCGTTTCCGACAATTCCTCCGTTCCCCGGAAAACAAACTCAACCAGAAAATTAATGTTTTTTTCTGTTTCTGTTTTATTTTCTTTTTCCGATTGTTCTTTCATCATATTCATCATAATATTAAAACTCATATTTTACCATTATCTCATTTTCTTAATAAAAGTCCCGTTAAAGATTTCTCAATAACGGGATATGTTTTTTCAGCGCCAGGTGGCTTGCCGGGTGGCTAGCGGGGCTTAGGTATGACTTTGAACCCGCTTGGAACCCGTGGTTTCATCTCTGCTTCTTCAGATTTTCTGTACGTGGCTGTACTGTCCACGTAATTAATCTGAATCTCCCCCTTAGGAAGCGCGGTGACCACCAGTTTCCCGCCAGATTTTTTTACCGCCTCGGCTTCTGCCTTGGCTTTAATAAGGTCCTCGCGGACACCAACCAAGGTATCCACCTTGGCGGCGAGAACGGCCTTTGCCTCTTCGAGGTCGGCCCCTCTCGTTTCGTAGGCCTCCTCGTAGGCCTTTTTGTTCTTTTGGAAATCCGCCAGCCCGGCGAGTTCCTGCGCCATTTCTTTATTTTCCGCCCTTAAGTCCTTTATGGCGGAATTACATTGGTTGAGGGCGGCAACCACCTTTTTCTTTGATTGCCCGTTAGCCGGCGCGGCCAAGAAAATCATAAGAGCTATGACGGCTATTACCGCCAAAGGCTGAAAAATAATTTTTTTCATTTTTTAAATTTTTTAAGAAACACCCGACCCCAAACCTATATCCGATATAGGTTTAGCGGATGCCCCTTTAGATTAACAAATATTTCAAATCCACCGAGAGTATATCACACACCCCCAAACCTGTCAACCCCACTCCCTAAATTGTCAAGGCCCGGCCTTGACAATTATAAAAGAGGTTTAAAATTAAGCCATTCTCTCATCTCTTTAATAAAACTCTCTTGATTTTCAAAATAATTTGGAAAAGCAAATTTATTTAAAATTTTAGAATTTAATCTCTCATCCTTAACGGTATAATCTAGATAGCTTGAGTAAGGATAATTCTTTAAAAATTTTTCTGCTTTTTTTAAATCCCTTATACCCTCTTCTTTCCATTTACGGTCAATTAATTTAATAGGATTAAGATGTATGTAAGCAAATAAATATTTTAAGTAATTATCATTATTAACATGGATTGCCTGAAAACGACTTTGAAATAAGATACCCGTTCTTTCATATTTTTTATTAAAATACATTGTATAAGCAGTTAATAATTTATGCATAAAAATACTAATGCCGTTTTCAATTTTTTCTTTTATTAGAATATGAAAGTGGTTTGGTATTAAACAATACACCCCAATATCTACTAGTTGATTTTTGCGTTCCAGTTCCAATAAATTTTTAAGATTTGCCTTAGGATAATCACTTAAATGAAGATTCCCAGTATTATTACACACATATATCAAAGCCAAAAACCTCTCATAATCTTTATCACTAATGAATATCTTCCTTTTTTCAGTTCCACGACTGTATAAATGGTAAAATTCGCCAACAGAAAATTTTAAATTTCTTCCCATAAGGGGTATTTTATTAAAGCATCTAAAATTGTCAAGACCGGGCCTTGACAATAGGGATTGTTTTACTATGTCTGATTCTTTAATTTGTTTAAAATATCATCAACTAAACTCTGCGCCTTTTTGGTTTTCTGGTCGCGTAAAAGAGCGATTTTTTCTTTTTCATTTTCACTATTCAATTTTTCTCGTTCACCAGTGTATTCATCTTCAACAGAATTAATAACCCTATCAATTTCCTGATTAATTTTTTTTCTATGTTGTTCCAGCGTCTGAAGATGCCCCACATACATTTCTTCAAAACGAGAAAGAAAATCACTGGCTCCTTTTTGTTCCAGTAGAAGAAAAAGTTCCTGTTTTTCCGCCAAATTCAAAGGCGATTCTTCGGCCAAACTTTTCAAATCATCTTGGTCCATAATTTTATTTATTTTACTCTTTCCTCAATTCTTCTATTCGTTTCTGTCGTGCTAGAGATTCTTTTTCTAATCTCATAAGTTCTTGGTCGGTTTCAGTCATAGATTTTTCTATTTCTTCTTTCTTTTTATATAAATCACGCAAGGCGATAACTTCTTCATCCCCTTCTTCCTGTTTTTGAACATCAAAAAGTTTGTCCAACACATTTTTTTGGAATTCCAGAAGTTTTTTTTCTCCGCCAAATCTTACCTCCGCCGATTCCGTTTTAATTAGCCCGAGCGCGTTTACAAGTTTTTCCAGCGTATAACGTTTCGCGCGCTCGGAAATTTTCTCGCCCTCTTTCAACCCGCTAATAATCATACACCCCTTAACCGGCGGCATAAGGTCGGGAAATTCTTTTTTCAGCAGTTTATAAATAAAGTTTGTGTCCTTTTTGGTGGACAGGAAAAAACTTTTAGTATCTTCATGCCAGGTGATAAAAGTGTCATAACCCAAAGCTCGAGCGGCATCAAAACCAACAGGAATCTTATCTTGCTTGCCTGATTTTATATTTAGAATATATTTTCCCAACTCGGCTGTTTCTGTTTTTAAACCAAAGTCCGGTCCCATATTCTTTCGCGCCTGCTCAATTTTTCTAATGGAATTAAAAACGCGAATTTTAGCTTTTTGGCAAAGTTCAGCCAAGGTTGTTTTTTCTTTACCCGCAGATACTTTTGTATTCATCTGCGCGAGAGTGAATTCTTGTCCGGAATGATAACCATTTTTAAAAAGTTCAATAATGGAATCCAAATTTATTCTGCGGTAAACAGCGTATAAGGTATGCCAGTATTTATTTTTCAAAAATTTCTCATCCATTGAGTAACTTAGATTATCTACGGCTTTAGAAAATTTAATCAGCTCATCCAGCCATGGGGTTTTTTCTAGGCGTCCAACGGCAACCAGTTTTTCATAGGCCATAGTGCTGGCTGAGGTTTCCTTTCCTTTGGCGGAACGTTCTATCGCGTGCCCGTCAAAATACCAATCCCCATCTTTTGTTTGCCCAAATCCGCTTTTTCTAAAATTTAAATCAAGATAAAAATAAGTAGTTCCTTTTTCGCGCTCAACCGGCAAATTTTTTTCACTATAAAAACCTTTAGGCGCGATTTCTACGACATCAGCGCTTATCCCCGCTTTTTGCATAAACCATGCCGTTAATTGAGCGTCAAAATCCGGATATGGCTTCATTCCCACAATCTTCTCTTCTTTTTCTTTAGAGATAAACCAATCCCCATGCACCACGATCTTTTTTTTGCCCGGCGTCTTAAGCGCTTTGCTAAAAGCTTCAAGTCGAGCCATTTCTTTCAAAGAATATGGCTGACCATCCAAGGGATTATTTTGAACCATTTTATGCCTAGGTTTAGAAGCATCACCCGCCTCACCTATTTTAGTAAGTTCTTTTGTTTTTTCTGGATCTACATATTCTGAAAAAGTAGTCATTGTTAGGTTGATTATAGCAAAATAATAAATTAGACGCTTGTATTTTACACAATTTTCATAAAAAAGTCAATTCACAGGCACGCTTGACCGCGAGAGGATCTCGGGATAACATATTAGCATACAGTAAAAGATGTATTACTTAAGGGTGTCAGAAAGTCCGTTTGTCTGTAACGTCCCTCGAATTTAAGTAAATAATAATCAGGTCGTACACAGCCCGTTGTGGGTGGAAAATATTCGAGAGACACTTAATTTAGGCTTATTTATCATAAATTTAATCGGTCTTTGACCGTAGCCTTGGTTCTTGCGCTGGGGCTCGGACTCGCTTATTCGGCACAGGCCGGACTTTTCGGTTTGGATGTATTCGCGGCCGAAGACGCTGTTAAAGAAGATATTCGCAACTCCCAAAACTTGCCCATATTGCAGGCATCTCCTTCTCCGCTTCTGGCGTCCAAGGATAACAAAGTTGAGGCCGAAGTTAAACTCGACGGCGCGGCACTTTTACCGGAGAGCGGTCCTTTGGGCACGGCGGCTGATGTTGCCCAAAACGACTATACCAGTGACCAAATCAGTTTATATGTTGTAAAAAAAGGTGATACCGTGGCTAGTATTTCTAAACTTTTTAATGTATCTCAAAATACAATAATCTGGGCCAATGATCTCAAGCGTGGTCAATCCTTAAAAGAAGATCAAACTTTGATTATAATGCCAATTACCGGTGTTCAGTATACGGTTAAAAAAGGCGACACCTTATCTTCTATTGTTAAAAAATACAAAGGTGATTTAGATGAAGTAAGGTATTGGAATGATCTCTCTGGTGACGCTAAACTTTCTGAGGGTGATATTGTTTTTATACCCGACGGTGAATTTTCCGAACCGGTTGTTAGATCTTCCTCCCGCAAAGAACGCCTGCTCGGTATTAGTGGTCAAGAATACGCCGGTTATTATATTCGTCCTTTAGTTTTGGGTGTTGGTCGTAAGTCACGTTCCGGCGATGGTTTGCATGGGCGCAATGGCATTGATTTGGCCGCTCCGCGGGGCACGCCTATTTTAGCCGCGGCGAGTGGAACGGTCATAGTTAGCGATAATAATGGTTACAATGGTGGCTATGGACGTTATATTGTGTTAGCACATACTAATAGTACGCAAACACTTTATGCTCATATGAGTGGAACCGTTGTTACTGCTGGACAGAGCGTTGCCCAAGGAGAAATTATCGGTTATGTCGGTTCCACCGGAAAATCGACCGGTAATCATGTTCATTTTGAAGTGCGTGGCGCTAAAAACCCCGGACGTGACAACAGTTGGGCTAATCAATAAAATTTATTTAAAATACCTCTTCCACTCGCGGGCGGTATTGCAGGGCTTCTAAAATATGCGCTGGCGCTATATTTTCAACTCCTTCTAAATCGGCTATCGTGCGTGCCAATTTTATTATGCGATGATACGCTCGCGCCGAGAGACGCAGTTTCTCGGCGCTTTTATTTAAAATTTCCTTAACTTCAGGCGAAAGTGCGATAATATTTCCAATATCTTTAACATTCATTTCACTGTTCATTTTTATCTTGCGTCCCGCTTGCTTAAAACGCTCGGTCTGACGGCCTCGCGCTTCTATTACCCTATTACGCAAGGCCACGCTTTGTTCGCCACTTCCGTCTTTCTCCGAAAGTTTTTCATATTCAACCGGTCCAACCGAAAGCCACAGATCAATACGGTCCATAATCGGTCCGGAAATTTTGCGTTTATAGCGGTCTAGGTCGGCTGGCCGGCATACGCATTCTTTTTGTTTGGAACCGCGGTATCCGCACGGACAAGGATTCATAGCGGCGATTAAAATAAAATTGGATGGAAAAATTGCCGAACCGCGCGCGCGTGAAATAGAAACAATATTATCTTCAAGTGGTTGGCGCATGGCTTCAATAACGCGTTTTTCAAATTCTGAAAATTCATCCAGAAACAATACGCCACGATGAGCCAAAGTAACTTCGCCTGGTTTAGGAAAGGCACCACCGCCCACTATTGAGACATAAGAAGACGTGTGGTGCGGTGCGCGAAAAGGTGGCGTAGTCACCAGTCCATTATTTAGTGTGCTGGCGATGGAATGAATACCGGTAATTTCTAAAATTTCTTCATCATCTAAATCCGGTAATATTCCGGCAAAGGCGCGTGCTAACATAGTTTTACCGGTGCCCGGCGGACCATGCATGGCTAAATTGTGCCCGCCGGCCGCGGCTATTTCTAAACCGCGCTTGGCTGTTTCTTGACCGCGTATGTCGCGAAAATTAATATCCATGGCGCGCGTAGCGCGCTCGATCACGGTTTTGGGAGCGCAAGATAGTTGGCCGTTTTCTTTTTCAGCGGAAAGATGTCGTACGATATCTTTTAAATTTTTCGCGCCGAAAATTTTTAATCCATCTATCAATGCCGCTTCGCGCACATTTTCCATCGGCAAATAAATTTCAGAAAATCCGGCGCGTTTGACTTCTTGAGTTAATGGCAAAGCCCCATGTATACTTTTAAGTTCACCGTTTAACGCCAACTCGCCCAGAAAAACTTTTCCTTCGGGATTGAATTTTATTTCCGCGCTGGAAAGTAAATAAGATAAAGCGATAGCAAGGTCGAAATAAGGACCTTCTTTTTTTAAATCAGCCGGAGAAAGTGAAACAACAACTTTTTCGTTTTTTGCTTTAGGCGAACGCCAGCCAGAATTTTTTATGGCCGAACCCACGCGATCACGCGCTTCTTCCACGGCTTTATCCGGCAGACCCACCACCGAAAAAGCGTACAAACCCCGCGCGGTGTCGGTTTCTACGGAAATTATTTGCCCGGACAGTAAGTATGTTTGAGCAGAATAAACTCGGGCAAAAGCCATAAATATTTTTTAATTAAGACTTAGTTTCTAAATGTTTAAGGCAAGTTTGGGCGGCCGGATTGGCATCTAGGCGTTTATTTTCAATTAAATCTTGACAGATTACGCATAAACCGTACTTCCCGGTTTTTATTTTTTCCAAAGCGATATCAACTTCTCGTAGCCGGTCTTCCAGTGAATTTAATGTTGAACTGCGTTCCTCAAAACCCTCAAAACGATCAGCCGCGTCGTTAGGATCGGCTTCGGTCGCGCCGGGTTCTTCGGGCGTGGATTCCCAATCGCCGGTTTGCTTGTCCATGCGCCCTAATTGCCCGAGTTCCCCTAAAAGAATCTTCTTTTCCCGCTCGAGCTTTTCTTGAAAATTTTTTGTATCATTCATTACAAAATCAGCATATCACATCCTTATTTTTATCTCAACATTCCGCGCGCCAACACTTCCGTGACCGTTTCAACATTGTCAGCTATGAGTAGATTTTTTTCATCAAGGAAAATATAAAGAATCGCGATTGTTTTATCGGCTCGTTTAAGCGCCCGCGCATTTTTATTTTTTATTAACAGGTCTTCAAAATCAGACCGTGCTAAATCCGTGACTTGGCCGGGTGTTTCTGTCCCGAAAATTTTATAAAAATCTTCCCATAATCTTCCTTCCCAATCCAGCATGCCGGCAAAAGTATTGGCAAAATCGCGCGTTTGCAACACAATAAAAGCGTGCCCGCTGTCGGTTGTTTTATATGAACCGACCATAAATTCATTTGTTAAACTTCGGGTCAAATTGGGCGGTGTGTGGGCGCCGAGCAACGCGAGAAAACGCTCGGTCTCCACGAGTCCTCCATTTTCCGTTAAGTAAATATCTTCTATCGTTCCGGATTTTCCGGAAAGCGCGATTTGATTCCGAAGACGTTCGGCCAACCGCGAGCCCGTTAATCTGTCAATCACCAGTCCCGTATGAAAGTCGGCATAGATGATTGAACTTTTGGCCGGCGCGGGCGCTGGCAAATTATCTTTTGGGCGGGACAAGAGCGTGTAAAATAAAAGACCTGCCGCGCCGGCCAAAAAAATTATTCCAACAGTTAAAAATAAAATATTTTTTTTGGAAGTGGGCGAAACATTCTCCTGTTCGTGTTGGCGTCTTTCGTATTCATTCACGGCGACTTTAATAATTGAACCTTGCTCGCGCTTTACCGCTTCGGCGACGTCCGACGAAAAAGTACGCAGGCCTATCGGTCGCGATTCCCCTTCTCCGTCCATTCCTGTTTTTTGTTCCTTATCCATCAGTACCCGTATTTTACCGCACAAAAGATATATAGAGAAATAAAGTCAAAAATACCAAGGGAAACCCTTGGTATTTTTGAAAATAGAAACGAATAAAGTTTTGAAGAATTTAGTTTAAAAACAACATTCTGGAGAAATAAAAACACCCGGCAACATTGTGCACCGGGTGTCGGAAAATATAAATGGGAATAGATCATTGAAAATATGCGAGTATTTTTTGTTCTAATTCCTCATCTTTTGAATTATTAACTACTGTGTCGGGGAAATTCAACAGCAGAAGCTCCCGCGCCAGATTCCTCACATTGGGATCGCTTGATTGCTGAAACTTAATGAGCATCCCGCAATCAAGCTTGTCGGTTGGGATTTTAAGGGCAAGCTCCCGCGCCAGATTCCTCACATTGGAATCGCTTGATTGCTGAAACTCAATGAGCGTCCCGCAATCAAGCTTGTCGGTTGGGAT
>Ga0209542_10020345_pt1 | contig 10525 bp, 14 predicted proteins | sample RifCSPhighO2_01_FD_184028 | JGI IMG/M metagenome (GOLD analysis project Ga0209542, IMG submission 184028) | Soil microbial communities from Rifle, Colorado - Rifle CSP2_plank highO2_0.1 (SPAdes) (version 2) | ecosystem: Environmental > Terrestrial > Deep subsurface > Rock core/Sediment ...
GAGGCGGATCCGCCTCCTGCGGAAAAAACACCTCTATTGATAAAATAAAACAGCTGCTGGGGCAGCTGCTTTTGATCGATTCGCGCATAAAAAGTTCTGATACCAACACCAAGCTGGATATCGACCTGTTTTTGGTCTCCGCTACCCAGTAGTTTCGTTAACGATTATTAATCGTTAACCTACTCGCGGCTGTCGCTATTGCTAGCGGAGCCGCCTTTTCGTCCTGCGCGTTTGGCTTTTTCACGGTCGTTAGCGAAATTACCAGGGTTGTTGCGCTTCCCTTGCGCCTTGCCGCCTTTGCGGCCAGCCTCGGCGTGTCCTTTGGAATCTCCATACCAGGCCATAATCGTCTCAGCCGGTAGACACTTCGCGATTTTGCTTCGCAAAAGCGCTACGGTCTACATGCTGCTCCTCTTGGACAAAATTCGTGCTCGCTGCTGCGCGTCTAATTTTGTCCGTTAATAATTTTACTCTATTGATTATATCGTCATTGTAATCCTTACGTTACAAATTTCTATTGGAATATTGCCTAAATATTTTTTGACAAAAAGCTGATTTAGGAGTATAATTAAGCTAATGAAATAAAAGCAAACCTATCTGACACAGCAGATATGTTTATCGTAAGTCTCCCAAACCTGTGTGGAGACTTTTTGTTTCCAGCCTATTGCTTTCGTAGTTCAATGGCAGAACCGTGGACTTCCCCCGACGTCTGCTATTAATATTAAAATATAGTCGGGGTTCCGACCCGATGCTTCAGGTTATATGAAAAATTTTTATCCCGCTCTGTGCCCCTGTAGTTAAATGGATATAACTGCGGACTTCTAAGCCGCTGTTCGAGGTTCGATTCCTCGCGGGGGCACCATGGAGGATAAAAATTTTCAACATCAGGTGACATCGGCGTCGGAATAAGCCGCTGTTCGAGGTTCGATTCCTCCCGAGGGCACCAGAAAATCTTAATAAAGAATGTTATGAAAAAACAGATTATACAGAGCCTAGGTCACGCTATTTTAGTCGGAGTTTATGTTTCGCTCGTGTCATTGGTGATGAGCCACGGATCGACTTGGTTTGGCAATGAAGATACAGCGTGGACGCCAGTGGCAGTACTCATGTTGTTCGTACTCTCTGCCGCAATCACCGCCAGCTTAGTTCTCGGACGGCCACTACTGATGTTTCTCGATGGGAAGAAAAAGGAAGCTTTGCAATTCTTCGGTTATACTGTCGGTTGGTTATTCATCGTAACAATCATAGTTTTTGTCGTACTGGCAGTAACTGCAAGATAATTCCCGAAAAAATTAGGTGCGGAAGGCCGTTAGGCCTGAGCACGAATTTTTTCGGAAAAGGAGCAATATGCAGACCGTAGCACATCCGCTTTAGCGGATTGCGAAGTGTCTGCCAATTGCGACGACGTGGTGGGCGTAGCTCAATGGTAGAGCGTCTGCCTGTGGCGCAGAAGGTTGCGGGATCGTTCCCCGTCGCCCACCCCAATTAGTGAGACCGAAGAGGGTCCCTAATTACCCTCAGAAGACCGCCGACAAAACGGCGGTTTTTTGTTAGATCGAAATCAGCCGAAGTGCCTATTAGACTGGAAGCATTATAAAAAATCCCACCTTGCGGTGGGATTTTTTGCTATATATCCGGGTGATTGTAGCCGAATAAAGCCACGAGCACCTGTTCTTTGTCTGCCAAGGACAGCATCGTAATGACTGATGATTGGCCTGGTTGATCCAACAAAGACAATATTGAATCGGGATAATCGTCTCCGGCAATGCGGTTGCACGAGATTTTACTGCAACTTAAGCACTGATGCACGAGCATTAGTTCGCCGCTCGTCCGCTTGGTGAACGGATTATATGTGATGTCTTTCATTGTCAGCCCGATTGGTTGCATTCGCGCCCCGCAGTCTGAACGCCGATCACCTGGGGTTTTCAGGTCCACGTGTTTGGAGTAGAGGCAGAGTGGGCAATGATTGCGATGCTTGGTGCCCAAAGAATCATTGGAGATAATTTCGCGACAGTTTAGACATCGGAATGATGCCTCTTCGGGTGAAAATCTCGTTTACGGTTTCGTGATTTAGAATTCATAAAGTTATTAGGTTTAGTTTCCGCCGAAGGCGGACCCGCCTCTGGCGGGAATTATTGCGACACAACAAAAACACCCCATTGCGGGGGTATTGTTCGCTTCTATGAATTGATCAAGAGAGCTATGACAATACTAAATGCCCGCAATGGGATTGCGCAACATCTTCTCGTGAAGTTGAGATTGTCATAGTTAACATGTGGAAATTATACTCTTAAAATGCGTAGTTGTCAACGTTAAGCGAAAGCCTACCTGCCGGTAGGCAAGGCTAGTGTTTTTTGTTATGATGAAATTAATTAAATTAATCTTTATGTCAGAAAAAATCGGTAGATCAATTGAAGAGGGTCAGGAACCTCCAAAAGAAAGGGAACAAGATGTCGTGCCTGTTGAGAGACAACCGGAGTTACCTCCACAGGATGCTCCGGATCAAGACACCGCAGACAAGGAATAGTTAATAATTAATTTTCAATAATATGTCAGCAGATAGTGAACGCCGCCCAAGTGACCCTCAAAATTTGGACACTAATCCGATGGCCCAGAGGTTTATAGATGGTGTAGATTTGACCGACCAGGGAGCCATAAGGGCAAAAATAACTGAATTAACTGGACGAATGGAAACGATTGGTTTGGAAGAATATCGTGCTCACCAAGAAGGTCGTCCCGCGTATCCCATACAAAATTTAGGACCAAGTCCTGTTGATCGAGAACCTCGAATAACATCAGTCCAAGATGTTGCCCACGATCATAGACAATCTGAAAATGAGAGGGCGGCATTAGAAAGTGCGATAGGATCATTAAGGAGTAGGTTAGTGTCTTAGTCGAGCAGTTCTAACATCCTGCACGATGCGACCCCAACAATGAACATTAGCGAAAGCTAGTGTTTTTTGTTATCCTTAAGTTAATAAATATGAGCTTAAAAAATACAGAGAAATTAAAGATACCAATTGGTTCGAGCCTCATCGTATTGTCGTCCTTTTTTTATGCAAGCTATGGTATTTGGACGAGACTCATGGGTGATTTTTTTGGCGGCTATACTGCTTCTGCATTACGTAGTGTATTAGTATTGATCGTTCTCATACCTATTGCTTTTTGGTATCGAAAATTTGAGCCAATTCATTGGAAACGCAATTGGCACTACCTAACTGGTTTAACATTTGTGTCTTTTTTCATATGGGGTTTACTATACTATGCGATTCTGCATGCCGGCATCGGTATCAGCTTAGGCATTAACTACCTAATGATTGTTATAGGTTCATTTATTGTAGGTTCGCTATGGGCAAACGAGCGTTTTACTAAAGACAAGGCAATTTCTGCGCTCATAGGTATTGTAGGATTGGCATTGGTCTTTGGGTCTAGTGTAGGAAACCTGGGATGGAAGCCGCTTATTGCTGTGGTTATCAGTGGATTAGCTAGTGCAATTTACAATCTGATAGCTAAAAAGATGTCTTACAATACTACTCAATCGACAGTATGGATATGGGTCACTTCAGCAGTTGCAAATGCAATTATGGCTCTTATCCTCTCTGAAGCCTACCCTTCAGTTGGTGGGCATGCAGATGGCTATACTTAGTTGCATTTGCTCTGGTTTCAGTTATTGCTTCATGGACGTTTGTCAAAGGAGTTCAGATCGTGGAATTAGGGATTGCAGGAATCCTGGGATTGCTTGAGATTGTTTTTGGTGTGCTGTTTGGCGTTTTATTTTTCCAGGAACAATTAGGGATAATAGTACTGATCGGAATGGTGATTATTATTATGGCGGCATCTATACCTTATCTTCAAGAGTTATATAACAAACAAAAAGCGAAAGCCGTTACTTAAATCGTGTGTTACTTAGACAGGTTCTAACGTCGTCCACTCCGCGACCCCAAGAATACAAAGATGAAACTCGCCGAAAGGGAGGGTTTTTGTTATGCTTAGCCCATGATTGATTACAAAGTTATAATAAGTATCATTTCTGTTATTCTCGTTTTCGTCGGCTACGGTCCATATATTTGGGACATACTGAAAAGAAAAACAACTCCACATACATTTACTTTTCTAGTTTGGTCAGTTGCAAGCTCTATAACTTGGGCCTTACAAGTATATGGCGGTGCTGGAGTGGGGGCTTGGATAACCTTTGCGGTTTCAGCTATATGTATTTTGATATTTTTTCTTTGTTTCAAATATGGAGAAAAAAGTATAACTACTTTGGATGTTGTTTTTTTAATTCTCGCTCTAACTTCACTCTTTTTGTGGTTGGTAGTTGATCAACCTGTCTGGTCAATCATACTTGTGGTCCTTACAGATATTTTAGGTTTTGGTCCAACGTTAAGGAAATCCTGGAATAAACCGCACTCAGAAACTTTGTTTACTTGGTGGGTAGCGGCTTTCAGACACGGGTTAGGAATTGCAGCATTACAACAGTTTAATCTGCTTACGCTTTTATATCCTGTGGCTTGGACAGCAGCGAATATAATTTTCTGCGTTATATTGTTAATTAGACGCACTCAAGTAAGACCTCAGACTGAAGCACAGTTTTAACATCTTGCACTAGGCGACCCCATACAAAGCGCTAGCGAACGCTAGTGTTTTTTGTTAAGATTAATGTATGTCAGAGGAAGAAAAAGGCCCCAATGAAGAATATGCAGATTGGAAGGCTCCCGAAAACAACAATACTTCAAAAGACGTTTCGCGTAGAAGTTTTTTGAAATCAATGGGCCTGATTGGCTTAGGTATGACTGTAGAAAAAAGCTTACCTAAAACTGTCGTAGAAGCCGCGGCCCTAGAAACCAAAAACAGAGTGCGGCCAAAAGGAGAGATGTGGGAATTAGCCAAGCCCAGTATCGCTAAATTAGAACAAAAATTCGGATTGAAACCGACCGACTATGCCATTGTTGTGAATTCCACAAATCAAGAACTATATCTCGTCAAAGATGAGGAGATAATTAAATCGTATCCGGTATCTACTGCTAAAAAAGGAATAGGTAGTTCTAAAGGCAGCGAGCAGACCCCCTGGGGCACTCATCGTATAAAAGAAAAGTTTGGTGAGGGCTTGAAGCCAGGCCAAGTTTTAAGAAGTAGACAATCGACAAAAGAAATAGTCAAAATAGAAACAAAGCCAGTTAAAGTTCCTGGCGACTACGTTACCACGCGAATTATGTGGTTGGATGGACAAGAAAACGAGGTCAATAAAGGCGGCAATAAAGATTCCCACCAAAGATTCATCTATATCCACGGCACCCCTGAGGAGGGATTTATAGGGACTCCTGCATCTCACGGATGCGTCAGAATGAAAAATACCGATGTGGCTGAATTGTTCGATTTAGTTCCACCGGGGACATTAGTAGAAATCCAGAGGGACATGTCGCAGTTTTAATTATTTTGATCGTTTTCAAATGGCCATATCCTTCTACTGATCCTGCTAACATCGTTCACAACATGGTCCCTAAATAACGCTAGCAAATGCCAGTATTTTTTGTTAAATAAAAAAGCGTACCTGGTTATACTGGTACGCTGATGATGCCGCTTCCGGAATGCGAGGTGCCCTGCAGTCTCATTTCGATCAGCCGGGGCAGCAACAGGCGCATGGCAGGTAGAGCACGATTGTAGTTCAGCTCTTCGGGAAATCCGGGATCAGAGTGGCCCATGAGTCGGAACACCCGATTCAGGGAATCCGCGCCCAGACCCCTTTCTTCCGCGTCCTTCAGAACGAGACCGACGAGGGTCCCCAGCGCCTCTACGCTTTCGGCAGTGAAAGTTCCGGGTTGCCGCCGACTCACGTCGTCGAGGAGTCTGGTGAAGGTGACATCGAGAACGGTGCATGTGAAGCGTGCATACGGAGCCGCAGCCATGATCTCCACGGCCACGTCGTCCGGCAGACTATACATTTCTTGTAGGCGCTGCGCCACATCGACTCGATCCCTGACTTCGCTCAAATCCGTCATAAGTCCTCCATGTATCTACAGACCAACATTGCTACCAGTTCAGGATTCATTAGTTTATAATAGAACCCAGCCCATGTCAATTACAACAAAACAGCAGTAATAGCTAGTGTTTTTTGTTAACTTGACAAATACCCCCCGGGGGTATATCCTAAAATTGAAGGAAGTGAACTTATGCCTAAACAAGTTAGTTGGTTAATTGGGGTGGCGATTGTGGTTTTAGGAATGGGCGGGGTTTTGTTTTACGCCCAGCCGAAGGACCAAGACCACAGCCAAATGCCGGCTCAGCCCTCGGGTAACAGTTTAAATATATCGCTGGAACCGGCCAACTATGACTTCGGGACCATCTCCATGAAGGACGGGTTGGTTACTAAATCATTCCAGGTGAAAAATACTTTGGATAAGGATTTTGATTTATCGACAGTTTATACGTCTTGCATGTGTACAAACGCGAAATTTGTACTTGATGGCGAAGAATACGGCCCGTTCGGCATGCAAGGGCATGGAGCCATGAAAATGCTGAATAAAGTTCTGAAAGCTGGGCAGGAGGCGCAACTGTTGGTGACTTTTGACCCCAATGCGCACGGTCCGTCCGGAATCGGTGTCATTGAACGGTCCGTCAGTATCCAATCGGCCGACGGCGATGTTGCCAGCGTGAACATTAAAGCCAACGTCACACCCTAATGAGTAAAAGTTTTGCCACATTATTGATTTGTTTGGTTTTATTTTTTGGCCTAGCTATCATCCTAGCCAATTATTCCGGTGCTTCAGCTTGGCTGTGGCAGATCAGCCACCAGGGCCAGTGGTTTTTGCCCCTGCTGGCTGTCTCAGCCATCATCGACAGCATTAACCCCTGTGCGTTTTCGATCTTGATCGTCAGTCTGATCTTTCTTTTCAGCCTGGGTAGCACCACTTCCAAAGTCTTGAAGTACGGGCTGGTATATATTGCCGGGATTTTTGCCGCATATTTTTTAATCGGCCTGGGCATATTCCACGCCCTGCATATATTTGATATTCCGCATTTCATGTCCAAGGTCGGGTCCGTGATGCTGGTCATATTCGGAATTTTGAGCATTCTGGAAGTAGTTTGGCCGAAGTTCCCGATTAAACTGGGCGTGCCGCACAGTGCGCATCTGAAAATGAACCAACTGCTGGAGAATGCGACTTTGCCCGCCATGTTTTTATTGGGCGGCTTGGTTGGGTTATGTGAATTTCCGTGCACCGGCGGGCCGTACCTGATGGCGATCGGATTGCTGCATGATGCCAAGACATATTGGCAGGGCGCGGGCTGGTTGATCCTGTATAACATTATTTTTGTGACGCCGTTAGTTTTGATCTTGCTGACCGCAAGCCGGCCGAAATTGGTTGAGAAAGTTAAGGCGTTGCAACAAGAAAATAAAAAAATGATGAAATTGGGGGCGGGGGTAGCCATGATTTTGCTCGCCATATTAATTTTATATATCTGATGTTAAAAAAGATTTGCTTAATTTGCGCGGCCGTGGTTATGACCTGGATGGCGTTACTGGTCTTGCTGGCTTTGGGTTACAACGTCGACCGAACATTACTGGCTGCTTTGATGGGTATGAGTATTGGTGCGATCGCGACCAAGTATGTCGAGGGGCTGTTTTGGAAGACCTACCTGGTAGTACTGGGCTTGCCCATGGTTTGGTTTATGGCCAATGGCAACTTCAAATACGGCCTGATGTTCTTAGCGATTATTTTGCTTCGGTTTATATTTACAGTTAAACTTAATCCTAAGAAAGGAGCGCCACAGCCCGATCGATTTAAGGACTGTTGCTAATATGATGATGCTCAAACCCAACCAAAAAAAGGCGGTCAGCCGCTTACATATCATCCAGGGCCAGATGAAGGGTTTGGAAAAAATGGTCCACGACAATAAGTACTGCATTGATGTGATCCGTCTGTCTTTAGCCATCCAAAAATCATTGCAGAGCTTCAACAAGCATATGCTGGAAAATCATTTGAAAGAGCACGTTTCGCACCAGTTCATGTCCGGTAAAGACAAACAGGCGGTCAAGGAACTCACCGAGATTTATTTTTTAAATAGTAAATAATTAATTGAGAGGAGCGCCATGAACAACGATAAATTATTATATGGGGCAGTGGGGTTAATATTAGGAATCGTTTTGACCTGGGTTTTTGCTACGTCCGCCGTAAACGGTAATAATGGCGGGATGATGCGAATGATGGGAATACGGTATAACACCGGAAGCATGATGAATCGGGATTTTGATGATAACATGCACGGAGCGATGGAAAGCATGATGGGTGGATTGTTAAATAAAGAAGGTGATGAGTTTGATAAGGCGTTCCTCAGTGAAATGATCGAGCATCATCAAGGCGCGGTAGGTATGGCCACCGCCGCATTATCCGACGCCAAACATCAGGAAATCAAAGATTTGGCAAAATCAATCATCGACGCTCAAAATAAAGAAATTGAGCAAATGAAAGTATGGAAGCAAGCTTGGTATAAATAAAAAGGTCGAGTAATTAAATAAGGAGATAATTTTATGATCAATACAAAACATCTGCTGAAAGTTAGCGGCGCTTGGATCAGCATTGTTTATGTCATTTGTTACGTAGGCGTTGCGATGTTCCCAGGAATCCGCCCGGGGTTCATGCGATATGGACTCCACATGGGGATTGATATGGGCAGCAATATCCTAACTGTTGGAACCTTTATTTCGGGGTTAGTAATTTGGAACATTGTCACTTTTTTGGCAATTTGGTTATTTGCTGCTTTGTTTAACAGCTTTAAGAAATAATTGTGGAGCATAATCATCATCAGCGCAAAAAACCATTGATTGAAGATTGTTGTGAACCCTCCGGCGGGCATACCGCAGGCAATTTATCACACGACAAACATGCCGGCCATTCGCCGGAAATGTTTCGTGATAAGTTCTGGTGGAGTTTGATTCTGACTCTGCCCGTGCTGTTGTATTCCAGTTCGATTCAGGGTTGGCTCCATTTTTCGATGCCGCAATTTGTTTTTGCAGGCTACGTCCCGCTGGTTTTTGGCACCACCCTCTTTTTTTATTCCGGCATTGTATTTATTAAAGGCGCCTTGGCCGAACTCAGGTCCGGCAAGCCCGGGATGATGACTTTGATTGCACAGGCGATCATTGTGGCTTTTGTTTATAGTTTATACGCAACCTTCTTTGGAACTGGAACTGAGTTTTTCTGGGAGCTGTCGACCTTGATCACGATCATGATTTTCGGGCATTGGATGGAAATGCGGTCGGTCATGAATGCCCAAGGGGCACTGAATGAATTAGCCAAACTTTTACCGGACATGGCTGAACTCGACAACGGCCAAAAAGTTAAATTATCGGAGCTAAAAATCGGCGATATTGTCCTGGTCCGGCCCGGGGCTAAAGTACCCGCTGACGGCATGGTCATTGAAGGTGCTTCCTCTGTGAATGAATCAATGATTACGGGAGAAAGCGAGCTGATAAAAAAGAATCACAATGACCAAGTTATTGCCGGTACTGTAAATGGCAATGGCTCATTGAAAATCCAAGTCACGCAGATTGGGGAAAACACAGCCTTGGCCGGAATCATGCGCCTCGTGGCCCAAGCGCAAGCTTCGAAATCCAAGGCCCAGATTTTAGCAGACCAAGCTGCGTTTTATCTGACTATCGTCGCTACTGTTTCGAGCGCCTTAACGTTAATTGTCTGGCTTGCGGCCGGACGCGGCGCCAGTTTTGCCATTGAACGCGCAGTGACTGTGTTAATCATCGCCTGTCCCCACGCCTTAGGTTTGGCGATTCCTTTGGTCACCTCCATTTCCACGAGTCTGGCCGCGCGCAACGGACTTTTGATAAAAAAGCGGATCGCCTTGGAAGCCGGCCGCAACATTGACGTGGTGCTGTTCGATAAGACGGGAACTCTGACCCGCGGGGAGCATGGCGTGACGGAAATTTTACCGATTCAGGGGACAGAGAAAGAATTGTTACGCATAGCGGCTAGCGTAGAATCGCAATCCGAGCACCCCATCGCGCGTTCGATCGTAGCGAAAGCCAAAGAATTGGGTGTGAGTATCTCTTCGGTAAAAAATTTCGAAGCGATTCCGGGACGTGGGGTGAAAGCCGTATTAGATGGGAAAAATTATTTCGTCGGCCGGACAGAAAACGAGAGTGGAATACATATTATTTTAGATGGTACGAGTCTTGGTAGTATCATAACGGCGGATTTGATCCGGCCGGAGTCGAAACAAGCAGTTGCCGGATTAAAGCGGATGGGGATCCGGGTCGCCATGCTAACTGGTGATAGTGAAGGCGTGGCTCAAACCGTGGCTAAGGAACTGGGAATTAAAGAAATTTTCGCTCAAGTTTTGCCGGAGAATAAAGTCGACAAGGTTAAGGTTTTACAAAAAGACGGCAGTCAGGTGGCCATGGTTGGCGATGGGGTGAATGATGCTCCCGCTTTGGCTGGAGCTGATATCGGGATTGCGATCGGGGCGGGGACGGACGTGGCGATTGAAAGCGCGGGCATTATTTTAATGAAAA
>Ga0209542_10020346_pt1 | contig 10524 bp, 10 predicted proteins | sample RifCSPhighO2_01_FD_184028 | JGI IMG/M metagenome (GOLD analysis project Ga0209542, IMG submission 184028) | Soil microbial communities from Rifle, Colorado - Rifle CSP2_plank highO2_0.1 (SPAdes) (version 2) | ecosystem: Environmental > Terrestrial > Deep subsurface > Rock core/Sediment ...
GAAGCTCTTTTTTGAATTTCTTTGGATTTTCTATTCTAGTAAACTTATAAAATAGAATTATTTGAATAGTCATAAAAATAGAGGTTTTTGATGGTATTTAGGTTTTATCATTTTGGGGAATTGCTGGAGCTTGCCTAAGCCGAAGCCCATACCCTTGTGCGACTTTTCAGGGTATGTGTTTAGTTTAATGTTTATGTGCTAAGATAATTATAAGATTCTAAGTTTATAATAGTTGTCGACCACTTGGTTGTAACTGAAATTAACAGTAATGTAATTCCATCTATCTCCCAGTGGCTCCAAAGTAATTTAATGTTTAATGATCTCAAGTTTTACTTTATTATTTTGAGCAAAGAGTTTTGCAGTCCATCCAATAGGAGAGACGCGCGCTTTTTTATTCAATAAATCTAATTTCATCTACATCTGGATAACTTAAGTTTTTGTAAACACTTTTCAAATATTCTTTATCAAACTCTCCCTGCATTGTTGCACCAAAGGGAGTATTAAAGTAAATTTTTTTGTGGTCTTCTTGCGATAACCAGCTATGATAATGAGTAGTTACATATTCTTTTTTATCTCCTGTAATTTTTAAAACTTTATAACTATCAAATTGTCCATCCTTGTCCCTATCAACGAATTCAGCAACATATCTTGAGTTTTGAACTTGTAAATGAGCATTATTCTTCTGACACATAGTCCAAATTAATGCAACAATTCCAATACCTGTTCCTGCTATGATCCCTGTTAATGTTTTTCTCTTCATACAGATAAAGATTTTGAGCAAGCTAATAAACATTATTTCTCCTTAACAGGAGAAAGATTTATATATTTGTTAATTTTATCTAAATGTATGGAAGAGAGACTAATGAATTTAGGATTGTCAAAGAATGAGGCAAATATTTACTTATTCCTATTGAAAAATCCGCATATTACAACAGGACCAATAATAAAGGAAACTGGAATTTCAAATTCAAGAGTTTATGAATCTCTAAATTCTTTAATTTCCAAAGGATTGGTTACTTATGTTGTACAAAAAGATGGAAAATATTTTGATGCTTCTTCTCCTGAAAAATTTCTTGAGAAAGAAGAAGAAAGAAAAAAACTTATTGAAGAATTAGTGCCTGATCTCAAGAAACTTAAAATAGAAAAAGAATTTAGAACAAATACGGCAGTTTTTGAGGGTTTTGAGGGTTTTAAAACTGCTTTTAAGAAAATTATAAATGATTGCCCAAAAGAGGAAACTATCTCAATTTTAGGATTTTCAGAGCAACAATATTCAAATGAATCTTTAAGGATTTTCTTAACAAATATGAATTTGAAAAGCCAACAGAAAAAACAAAAATTAAAAATTTTGTTGGATAGCTCAATTAAAGAAACTCTTGGAAAAGACAGGGAAAAAGAAAAATATACAGAAGTAAAATATATGCCAAAAGGTTACATAAGTCCCGGGGCGATTGATATTTTTCAAGATTATGTTTATATCTTTCTTTGGGAAGAAAAACCATTTGTTTTTATGATTAAGAATGAAAAGATTGCAGAAGGTTTTAAACAATATTTTGATTTTCTGTGGAAAATCGCTAAAAAATAAAATTGCGAAGCAAAATTTATAGCCCACCCGAAAATATGATTTCTAAATACAAAAACCCTCAGAGTCTCGAACTCAAAAATCATCCTGATTTTTGCCAGGTCTTGCACACTTTCGACCCCAATTTTTTAGTCATTTAATGGCATTATCTGAGGATAATGCGTCCAGAAAAAGCCAAAAGAATCAGTCGGCATAATATGTATGTGTAAGGGTAGTGACTAGGGCACTTATAATTTATGCTAACTCCATATAAAGTAGGCTATTATCAATAAACCCATGATACTGTAATGTTGAATCCAATAATTTTTTGAGCTCGCAGATATAATTAGCCTCCCAAAAGAATGCTATTTAATTAATAGAAAACGAAAAGTTTATCCTCTTAAATGTGGAAATAGTTTTTGTGGAAATAGTTTTGCTTTTTCAACAATCCTTTCATATTGTTTATTCAATTCACTCTTTCCTGATTTTATCATATCTAAGAATGTTTGGAATCTTTCAGCAGATTCAATGTTTACACTTCCTAATCCTGCTTCATAGATAAAATCATCCAATCCACAGCCGTCGCTTATAACAGTTCTATCTCCAACTCTAACCAATCCAAACCCTTGTTGTTTTGCATGTTTTCCTGCATTTGTTACATATGCTTGAACAGCACTAAAATAATCTTGAACAACTGCCATTTCAGATACAGAACATACTCTAAATTGTAAGGGAAATCCTTGGAATTTGTCTTTGTGTAAGGGAAATCTTTGGAATTTGTCTTTGAATAATGTATAAGCTAAACCACCTTCAGAACCAACTACGAATCTTCCTGCGGATTCTTCTAAGTCTGCTTGTATCAATGCTTGTTCTTTATATCCTTGTAAGATTCTTGGATTGTTGAAATCAATTTTTAATTCCATGTTGAAAATTGGAATTAATTATACTTTATAAACTTTTCGTTTCTGTTACGACTTTAGAGTTTAGAATGAGCACTCTTTCCACCCCAAAATAAAAAATAATAGGCGAGCTCAAAAAATTACTCCTTCGCTTCATTTCATTCCGCTCTGGCACGTTGCACTCTCGCCTACGGCTCGGCGGATTTAACAGGTATTAATAGGAAAGCTCGTTGCACTTCAGTTCCCCAAATTTCTTTCACTACAGTCAAGAAATTTCTGTTAATTCCTAAGTTAGATTATTTAATGTAGAACTATATATTTTGTCTAGACTCTAGCTTGATTCCAAAGTATCTTAAAATATTCTTTAAATGTATCAGCTACTTCTTTACTTGAGATTTTAAAGAGTATAGGCTGTTTCGCTACAAAAACCCCTATTATTGTCGTTTTTTTATGAATATTGATAGCAACTAAAGATGCATAAGGAAGATACCGGACATTTGAAAGTTTAGACTTTCTTAAGTAATCAAAAGATCCTCGAGCATTCTCTCCTAGTAAAAAATTACTAATCAGTCCTTTCTTGTCTCTTTTTTCCTGTATGTGTCTAAAAAAATTTGCAACAATTTCTCCATATTCTTCAATATGAGTCACACCTATGACATAATGGTTTTCTCCTTTATTTAGGTCTCTTAATTGTTCATTAAATAAAGTTTCTAACCCTTCGACACCATAATAGACTTCTGCTTCATGTTCACTCTCTGACTCTTTCTTATAAGATATTAACTTGGGAATTAAATCTTCGATCTCTTTTTTTCTCTTATTAATTTCTTCAGATTGTCTTTTAACAAGTTCTAAAATCTTTTCTGGAGAAGCAGCAGTGAAGTACTTAACCTTGTTTTTGAAAACATGGCTTACTAACCCTTTTTGCTCTAATCTTGCTAATATCTTATAGGATTTGGATGTTGTTACACCTGCCAATTGTACAATAGGCCCTGTGGTAGAAGAACCTATTTTTAACAAAGCTAAATATACTTTACTTTCTCCTTGCGTTAGACCTATTTGATTAAGCAATGTTGTATCCATATACAGTTTTAACAACTTAATTATATAAAGCTTCCCCTAGGGGGAACATTAAGCTTTTATACCTATTATTTTTATGTTTTTCATGGAACAAGAAAGAATACCTCAAAGAATGAAACCAAACAAGTTAGTCGTAGCTACAATCTTAGGATTAGCCTATGCAGGTTATGTGGGTAATAACCTAAAAGAATTAGGAGGCCTAAGAGAACAGCTAGGAAGCTCAACTACAAGAAGAATAGAAATTGAAAGAGATAGGACATATCTTCAAAGAATTTACGACTTTTTGAAAGAAAATCCTACTACAGAATCAATTCCTTCTACTTATGGTGGAACGTTTTTTGTAGGACTTCAAGATAACATAGAAGGAGAAGTTCCTATGTATGGAGGTCAGCAAGGAAGTACTCCATTAAAGATGTTTATAGAACAGACAGACTTTCAGCTAAGAGAAACTGATGAAGAGATTAATAGACTGAAAAGAAGAATAGAAGAATCCAATGTCTTCTCATTATTCTAATCAGTTTTTATGCCCTTGAAAATTATATTTTGATCTGAATTGTTTAATTTATTGAACTGGATTATCTCCGTTGGGCATATTTTTTATCTGAGATAGTATTACTTTCTAAATTTATAAAGAAAGAGGATTTAAATAATTAAAGATTATTATTCTAATATGAAAAAGTTGGTTAAGATTTTGGGAATTCTGGCTTTGATAATTATCTTTTTAGCAATTATTGCATACTCTTTTATTGGGTATGTTTTTTACGGCAATGTGATTCCCTATTATTCTTGTGGTGGGGAGTTTTCAAATGGATTTAAGGATGCAGTTAAATCTAATAATTTAGAATTTTGTTATGAATTTAATGAAGAAAACATTAATCAATATAAAAGTTTTAAAGGACATTACTATTGTCAATCTCCAAAGATCGGATTTATGGAATATAAGTATGCTATTTCAAAAACTGCATTTGAAGAACAATGTCTTATGGCAATGATGGAAGCTACAAACGATATTAAGTATTGTTTACAGCCAGAAACTTCTGCTGAAACATGCCCCTTTAAATTAGCAACTAAAACAGGCAATAAAGAGTATTGTGATGTTATTCGAAGAGATAGTGCAGTTTATGAGCTATGCCTAGAATATTTTGAAGAGCCTATAGGTTACAAATAGCTTTTGAAAAAGAACATTTATTAGTACTCTCCGGTTTTCTGAGCATCATGTTGAAATTGAGGCCATACAAGGTTTGTTGTGTTTGCTACTCCCGAAAAGGTCCATAGATAATAATTATAGATTCCCCCACCACCATGAAATAAGTCAATGTTCCCATCACCATTTATATCTCCTGCTGCTGCCCCCCCTGTTCTGGTAAGGGGCTTCTTAGGGGTTTAGGAAATCCAGGGAAGTCTGTCCCATTATTTTGTATGGCATAAAGTTCAGATTCTTGAAGTGCCCCGAAAATTATTTCTTTGTTTCCATCACCATTTAAGTCAACAATTATTGGATCGGTGAGGCCAGCCGTTTTTTACAATCCTGTCTACCAAAGACATTTTGCCTGAGAAGCAGTGCATAATTACTTTTTTTACATTTAATTGTTCTAGAAGTTCTATTGTATGCAGTTCAGCTTTTCTTGAGTGAATTATTACCGGCTTGCTTAGTTTAATTGCTAAGTTTACGAATTTTGTTAAATTTATTTTTTGTTTGTCTAACGTCTTGTGTAAATTTTCTTCTTTCAAGTCTAAACCAACCTCACCAATTGCAATTATTTTATCCTTGTTTTTTATTATAAAATTTATTTCTTCATCTATTTTATTATCTGAAAGTTTTAGAGCGTCTAAGGGGTATATTCCTAGAGCAGGTTTTATTTCAGGATACTTTTTTGCTAAATCTAAGATTAAAATGTTTTGCTCATGATTTGTGCCGTTTACTACAATTATTTTTACATTGTTGTCTTTGGAAGAACACCCTTTGCTATAAGCTCTTTATAGAATTGTAAATTAGTTTTTGCATCATCTAAAGCATTTTCTTTTCTTTCTTCATGTGTTTCCCCGTTATAATCATGTGGTGAAAAAACCTGATTGAATAAACTATGATTTGAGCTCTTTTGATAATGTGTTTCATAAATGGGAACTTTTCTTTTTACGATACCTAATCCCCACAAAGGCCTTACTTCTTTTTCACCCTTCTTTATATCTACTCTTTTAACGCCCATCTTAGGTATGCCTTTATTTTACTACAGATCCATACATTATAAATTATAAGGTTTACTAAAATTAGGCTGGGTGCGCATGAAAGGATACGAAGAGAGGTATGCGTAGGAATTGAAAAGGTTCGTTTTGCCTACGACAAAATCATGCGCGGGCTGAGCAATCTTAATTTTTAGTATCTACTTAGCTTTCTGAAGTAAACAACCTATATATTCTATAGCCATAATCTATAAATACTTGAGATATCTATAAGATATATGAAGATCATACCTATTGAACTCAAGACAAAGCTTAAAGTTGAGGGCATCAGGGGATTTATCAAACGTAAGGTTACCCCATTTGGCACAAGTGCCAAAGTAGACTGCCCCAAAGAATATCTTGGACACGAAGTTTATCTTGTAATTCTTGAAAATGGGTCTAAAAAGAGAAGTAAAACTGTTGAGAGAAGAATTAAGAGTGACAAAAGAAGCTCTTAATCTTGCACTAAAAAGAATTGAAGAGCTTGAAGCTCTTGTTAAAGAGAAATCTATTCCAGCATTTGTAAAAAAAGATGTTAAAGAAGAACCTAAAACATCAGGTCAGAAAAATGGACATAAGGGATATTCAAGACATATTCCTGAAAGAATTGATGAGATAAAAGAACACAAGTTGGACAGCTGTCCAACTTGTGGAGGGTCAGTTAGTGATACTCAAGAGATAAGGGAAAGAATTGTTGAAGATATTGAACAGCCAAAAACAAAGAATACAAAACATTTGATTCATAGATGCTACTGTAAAAAATGTGATAAACTTGTTGAGCCAGAAATTAAGGATGCCTTACCAAATGCAAGATTTGGATTAAGATTAATGATTCTTGTTTTGATATTAAAACTAGACTCAAGAATACCGAGCAATAAAATAACTTCATTGCTAAGCTCGGTATTCGGAATTAAGATTAGCGACGGAGAAATTTACGGAATATTAAGGCAGTTAAAAACTGCATTTGGAGATTATTATGAAGAATTAAAAAATAAGATTAGAGAAGCATTAGTAAAACATATTGATGAAACTTCATGGAGAATCAATGGACAAAATAATTGGCTCTGGATTTTTATCAATAAAGAGGTTGCTTTGTATGTTGTAGAGAAACAAAGAAGTAGCGATGTTCCTGTTAAGGTTCTTGGAAATCAGAAAGATAAATTTGTAACAACAGACAGATATTCTGCTTACAATGTTCTAGTTGAAAAAACTGGATGCTTACAACAAGTTTGTTGGACTCATCTTTTGAGGAACTCAAAAGATTTAACTGAACATTATTCTGAAGCAAAATATATCCATAAAAGAATGAAATATATTTACAGAAAAGCGAAAGAAGGAAAAACATCAAAAGAAAAACTTCTTTCATGGATCGATAAAATAGCTTCTCGCTCTTACCAAAGCACAAAAGTTTTCAAGTTTGTAAAGAGCATTTGTAGAAATCATCGAGAAGATTTATTCAGATTCATAGATAATTTAGAGGTTAATCCATCAAATAATCTTGCTGAACAGGGGTTAAGACCTGCTGTGGTAATTAGAAAGGTTTCAGGAGGAAGCAGAAGCGAGGATGGAGCTGAAGTAACTGCAAAACTATTGTCTGTTTTACAAACAATTAAGATACAAACGAGCAATCCTTATCAAGGATTACTGAATCTACTTCAGATGCCTAAGTAGATACATTAATGGATAAACCTTAAATAGGATTAATTCATATTTATAATATGCAAGAGAAAAAATCTCATGGTTTGAACGATCAGATTGCCTCTACGAGTAGTTATGTTCCTCCTGGAAAGATTCCTGGTGCTGTGTCTGAAGCTACGAATGAATTAAATGCTAAGAATGAGAAACTCAAGGGAGAATTAGAAGACTTCAAGAAAAAAATTGTGAAGAAGTTTCCTTTTACTACATTTTTAAGTGTACTTCCTGCACAAGCTTTCAAGTTATTTGAAGAAGATGAGGGCCTATTGCCAGAAGAGATTGCAAGAAAGCCATTACATTTAATTATGCTTATTCCTGAAGATGAATTCAAAAATATAGCTAAAAAAATAAAACCTGAAGTTTTAAGATTAGTTAAAGAATCTAAGCAGGAATTGTGGGTCCATATAAAAACAGAAGTAGATTTATGGAATTATGGGTTGGACAGTAAATTTGATTTCATAGATGCTGTTTCATCTAGTTTCCCGCTTCATGATAAAGGTTTACTTGGTTCAATGAGGCTTGCTAATATTCATAAGACTCTTGTTTTGAGGAAGTTTGAAAAATATGTTGCTTCATATGTTGTTGGAGGAAGTTTAGTTCGTGGAACTGCAGACAAAACAAGCGATGTAGATACTTTTGTGATTATTGATGATACGGATGTAAAAAGAATTCCTAGATTACAACTTCTTGAAAAATTGCGTGGGATGATTCATGATTATATTCGTGAGGCAACTGCACTATCTGGAACAAAAAATGTATTAAATGTTCAAGTATACTTACTTACAGATTTTTGGGATAATGTTAAGGATGCAAATCCAGTTATGTTTACTTTTATTAGAGATGGAGTGCCAATGTACGACAGAGGCACGTTTTTACCTTGGAAATTACTTCTACAAATGGGTAAGGTTAAGCCATCTCCAGAGTCAGTGGACAAGTTTATGAAATATGGTGAACAGAATGAATCTCTTGTTACTAGGAGGTTAATAGATGCTATGGTGGATATATATTGGGGTGTTGTCACCCCTACACAAGCCCTTGTTATGCTTGCAGGTCATGCTCCTCCTGCTCCTAAGCACATGGTTGCAGATGTGAAAAAGGTTTTAGTTGATACTGAAAAAGTTATGGGATTAAATGAATTGAAATTCTTAGAAAGAGTAATCAAAGTGTATAAAGATTATGAGCACGGTACTTTAAAATCTATTCCTGGAAAAGATGTTGATGAATTACTTGCAGAATCTAAGAAATATGATGTTAAATTAAAGGAGATGCGTAAGAAACTAGAAGAAAAGTTGATTGTTTATGATGCTGAGAAATCTTATTCTGAAGTATTTGATCTGTTGAAGAAAATATTTGGAGATAAAAGTGTGGACGCTCTTGTTAAGGATGTTAATAAGGAATTGATTGAAAAAGGAAAGTTACAACCTAGATTTCTAAAGCCACTTAAAGAAATAATTCTGATGAAAACTAAGGTTAAATCTGGGAAAGTTACTCAACTAGAAATGAATTCTTTACGCAGGGATGCTACTGAACTAATAAGAGACCTTCTTGATTATACTCAAAGGGCTGACCTTGCACTTGAAGAGAAAGAAGTGATTGAGGTGGTTTTTGGAGATAAAAGAGGAGAACTTGTTTTAACTCAAGAAGGTAATTTCTTTATTGAGTCTGGGAGAGTAATGCAGATTATTGGAAATTCTTTTAAGTTGAGCGATAGTATTGTTTTAGAAAAAGCATTAACTACTCACAAGAAGGATAAAAAGGGTGTTAAGGTTTCTTCTTCAGTGTTTCATACCTTACATAAAGAATTAGGTGATTTTGAAATTGTGCTTTAAAAAATAAAATATGGTAATTATAGTTTTATGAAGGAATTCTTCAGAAAAATTGTCTATGGTTTAAAGCATTACTTGTTTAATGTAACTCTTATATGGATGGCTATTTCATTCTATAAGTATAATCCCTATTACAAAAATTTTCTGTTGCCTTTGACACAAAGCACTTTATTTTATCTTGCCCTAGCTTATACAGTGATTGGGTTATTTTTTTACATTATTCTACCTATTGAAAGGATTCCTAGAAGTAAGGGATTAATAATTTTTAATGCTTTGAAAAGAACATTAAAAGACACAGGGAAATATTTGAAAAGTTTTACACAAGATATGGTGCATCCAGCACCTCGAATTGAGAGGCATGAGAAAGTTGCAATACTTTTCATTCTTGTGAAATTATACTTTTTACCAATTATGCTTAACTTTATGTTTGGCAATTATGAGGCAGTTAAAAGTGGACTGGGTACATTACCTGGATTAAGTACACTTTTGACAATTAATTCATTTAATAGTATAATTTTTCCATTACTTATATCTCTTGTCTTTTTTAGTATCTACTTACTCGTCTGAAGTAAATTCAGCAATCCTTGATAAGGATTGCTTGTTTGTATCTTAATTGTTTGTAAAACAGACAATAGTTTTGCAGTTACTTCAGCTCCATCTTCACTCCTGCTTCCTCCAGAAATTTTTCTTATAACAACTCCGTGCCTTAATCCACTTTCTGAGCGATTATTTGTAGAATCTATTTCTAGATTATCTACAAATCTAAATAAATGATCTCTATGATTTCTGCATACACTTTTAACAAACTTGTAAACCTCTGTGCTTTTATAACTTCTCGAAGCAATTAAATCAATCCAAGATAAAAGTTTCTCTATATCTTTACTATTCCCTTTATGATTAAAACTTTTTGCAATTCTGTGGATATATTTCATTCTTTTATGGATATATCTTGCTTCTCTATAATGTTTAGCTAAATCTTTTGAGTTCCTCAAAAGATGAGCCCAGCATATCTGCTGTTCACATCCACTAACTTTTACGAGTTCATTATAAGCTGAAAATCTATCACTCACAATTGTCTTGCCTTTTTGATTTCCTAATATTTCAATAGGAACTTTACTACTTCTTCTTTTATTGACAATAAAAAGAGCAACTTCTTTATTGATAAAAATCCAGAGCCAATTATTTTTCCCATTAATTCTCCAAGAAGTTTCATCAATATATTTTACTAATGCTTCTCTGATTTTAT
>Ga0209542_10020347_pt1 | contig 10524 bp, 11 predicted proteins | sample RifCSPhighO2_01_FD_184028 | JGI IMG/M metagenome (GOLD analysis project Ga0209542, IMG submission 184028) | Soil microbial communities from Rifle, Colorado - Rifle CSP2_plank highO2_0.1 (SPAdes) (version 2) | ecosystem: Environmental > Terrestrial > Deep subsurface > Rock core/Sediment ...
CAAATTGTTGAAGGGATTGCCAGGAGCAGGTTCTCCCGAGTCCGTGACTCTTAAAATTTTTCCTCCAAGTGTATTTCTATCCTGAGCTTGTGAAGGTTCTTGGGCGTCTCCGGTGGTGATGTATAGAAGATGATCAGGACCGAATTTTATCCGTCCTCCATTATGGTTCGGCGCTCCAGGGATTTTATCAACAATCACCTGTTCCTCCTCCAGCTTCCCATCCTTATATTTCATCCTGACTACGCGATTGAGGGTCTGATTCCCACTACTTTCATAGGTGTAATACAAATAGACACCATGGTTGGAAGGAAAATTTGGATGCAGGGCTATTCCGAGTAAGCCGCCTTCGCCAATTTCCTTCACCGTATTCATCGTTGCGACTGGTGTTTGTTGAAGTGACCCATCACTGTTCACCAACCTAACCCTTCCCAGGCGTTCTGTAATCAGTATGCTTCTGTCGGGAAGAAACACCATTCCCCACGGTGTATCAAGATTTTCAGCAATCACTTCAGTCCCTTTTTCTAATTGTTGGGCTACCGGGAACTGTTTTTCTGTTTCATTGGCAATCTTTTCGAATTCTGATTGTTTGTTTTGATAGAAAAAATATCCAATTGCAAATACACCTATCAATACAATTAGAAATGCAACAATAATTATGTTTTTGTTTCTAAACTTATTCATAGTACACGCTTAGTATTTAGGTAATTTATCAATAAGTGATTGGGTATTTTTATAAGTAAGCTTGTATTTATGAGGGTGATACAAGAAGATTGCCGGCGAGTCCTCAACCAAGAATTTTTGGAAATCAAAATAAAGATCCCTACGTGTTTTTTCATCGTTTGTGGTCCTAGCATCCTCCAGGAGTTTGTCTATTTTTACGTTTTTATATTTGGAGATATTGGTGTTTTTTTGGGTCGAATGCCAAATCGCGTATTGGTCCGGGTCTGGGGTTAGCTTGTTTACGACCAAAAAAGCTTGAAAGTTATCAGGGATTGATTTTTCCTCTTTAAGATCTACTTTTATGCCCACAGCCTCCCAATCACTTTTTATTTTTTGGGCAACTTTTGCCAAATTTGTGATGTATGATAATGTTATTTTTGGATTTTTAAGATCTGTTTTTGAAAGCAATTCTTTGGCTTTGGCAATGTTGTAGTCGTATTTTTTTAGGGAATCGTTATAAGCCCAACTTGCTTTAGAAATCGGACTATTGGTAATTTCGCCATCCAATCCAGCCCTGTTGATAGCAAAATTCAACCCTTGTCGAGCGTCTTTTGAAGAAAGCAGCACGTCCTGGTTGTTGAGAAAAACAGTAACCGTTTCCTTCTCGTCAGTTTGTTTTTCTACAGTTAGGTTTGGCCATGTTTCAAAAGCTTGAGAAGAGCTAACACTCGCTTGTTTAATCTCACCAATTTTTAGGGCATTTATAGCTTGTTCTTCGGTTTGATAGAATTTGATTGCTACCCTGGGAAGATTTGAAGTATTGGGGTGGAGATCGATTTTTTTGACTATAGAACCTACCCTGTCTATGTTAACAATTCTGTATTGTCCCGTACCGTAAAAGGAGTTTGTCTTAAAGACAGGCTTGTCGAGTGCTTCTGGAAATGAAGCCATTGGATTTGGAAGTCTGAATTCGATAGTTTTATTATTGAGGGCATTGATTTGGACGTTGGAGATTGCGATTGATATGTCTTTGGCATTGATGGGTGATGAATCGTGCCATTTAAGATTATCTTTTAAAAAAACGACGTAGGTTTTACCATCATCGGAGACTGTCCAGTAAGACGCAAGTGACGGGATAGGTTTACCTAAGGAATCTTCGCGTATTAATGATTGTGTTGCCAGCCCGAGTATTTCCGTTGGGATGTTTTCAATTGTGTATGTACCAACATGACCGATCGTTACTACATTGCTTCGTGATATTGCAGGCCAAATATTAAAAATGGCTAGTCCTGCGGTAAGTACAACCGATAAAGAAATAATGGTTCTTAGCCAGTATCTTGTGAAATAGGCACAAGCTAGATGCCACCAAAATTTAACCCTTCTTGCCCTTGTGGATATGAAAAACATCTAATAAATAATTACCTGTAGTACCGAGATGAGAAAAAAAGAAAGCGCGAGTAGGATTGTCAGGTAAATAAAAAGTTTTTCGATACCCCTTTTGGACCTGTAAATAGAGCCAGATCCTCCAAAAACCGTGCCCAGGCCAGTACCTTTTGATTGGAGCAAGATTACTAAAATTAAGAGAACAGAAACGATTATTTGCAAAACTAATAAGATGTTTTTCATTTGACAAAAGCTTTTATAGCATCGGCGATTTTTTGACTGTTGTGGTGCAGTGGATATTTTTCCTCTACAAAATCTCCTTCAATTATATTTTGAAAATAATGACCCAAATTTTCCTTGTCGTACACAACGTATTTATATTTAAGATTTTTGGGCATCTTTGGCTTTTGATTTGTATTAACAAGTATTGTATCAAAAAAATCGCCTCCTAAGTGTTTTTTGAGCGTTAAAAGATGATCAGAGACCTTAAATCCGGCAGTTTCAAAGGGCTTGTTGGCGATATTTACAATAAATATTTTTTTAGCATGTGAGCTTTGCAGCGCTTTTTTGATTTGCTTGACAATAAGTACCGGCAGTACAGTACTAAAGAGATCTCCTGGGCCGGTTACAATTGTATTGGCTTTTGATATTGAAACAACAGACGGTTTATACGCTCTAATATTTTCCGGAGTAAGGTGAAGCTCAGTTAGGGTTTTTGCGCCGTTATATTTTCCAAGATCAATATTTTCCTCCCCAAATATTTTTTTGCCATCCTTGGTTTTAGCCCAAATATTTACATCTGAGAGAGTTGCCGGTAAAACTCTCCCTTTGGTGGAAAGAATCCTGGAAAACTCCTCGAGTGCCTTGTTGGTGTCGCCCCTGCAGATGTTGGTGAGCGCCACAAATATTAAGTTACCTAGTTTCTGGCCGCCCAGGTCCGTATCCTTGCCATACCTTTTGCCGGCGAACCTGTAGATAAACAGGTCTTTAACGATTGACTCTTCATCAGACAGCGCAGCTAAACAATTTACCAGATCTCCCGGAGGTAGTACGGAAAACGCCCTCCTAAGTCTGCCTGCCGAGCCGCCATCATCGGCCATGGAGACAATTGCCGTTAAATTAAACGGGTAGTGACGCAGGCCCTTCAGGACTTGGGCTGTGCCGACTCCCCCACCAAGGCAAACAATATTGGTACTGCCTTCGTCAATTTCAAGGTAATGTTTAAGGAATGTTTTAAACATGTTGAAGGGTATATTAACCCAAACTTTTGAATTATTCAAAAATGATCTGGAGAATTTTTTGAATAATGGTAAAAACAGCTGCTATAAGTATGATTGTAGTAATTCGGCTGAAGGCAATAGCCGGTAGAATAATTCCATCAATGTCTGCTCCGGGAAAGTTGTAGGGCAAAATATAAAAGTCAGGCAGAAAGTTGATTAAAGCAAAGATAAGGCCTGCGTTAAGAATAAGGGAAACCAGGCCGAATGTTAGAAAATTGACCGGCAGAAGAACGAGGGAGAAAATTGGGTCAACAACGTGGGCGATTATCCACAGACCCCCTACCAGAAAAAGCACGTTTCTAATGTCCTGCCCTAGGTTGATCGCCGGAATTAGGGTATAGACGGCATAAAAAGTTGCAACTGTTATTATTAGGGTCTTTATGTAGTGGCGCACGGTTATAACTATGATAATCTATATTTGTCTTCTTTAACAATTCTTTTTAATTACCTTTATTTGATTTTTGCATTTTGTTTTTCGAATTTCAACAGGTTTAGCTTTTTGGATTGCTATTTAAGTTAGAGTCAAAAGTCTCGTCAGGCTATCTTTAGCAGAGGGATGAGTATTATCTTTCTTTTGGAGTAGTAAACTTTCTAAGATTTGACGTAGTCAAAGCGCAGGAAATTGCGTCATTTTAATGTACGGAATTTCCTATTTGCGTCATAAACATAGTTTTTGTTTTGGGACATTACCTCAAAATGATATTCGGTGTCGGGTTCAAGATTAGTCAGGACAAACTCATGCTGCGTTGTACGGTTGTCAGTCTGTTGTTCAAAACCGTAATCACCGCTTGCAAGTCCCCAATTTACTTTTCCGCTTGCAGGGTGATTACTTTCCCAAGAAATTTTGGCAGATGTCGGGGAAAGTACTGCAGCTTCTACGTCATATATCCTTGTCGGTTCATTAACAAAAAGATAACCGACTTTAACAAACGCAAAACCAACACCTTCCGATATATCTTGTGTTTTCTCGCCAACAGCGAAAGCGGCATTTGCGATTCCATCTTTGGTGTTATTGATGCCCTTTGCGGCTGCGTCGGTTATTGCGCCCGCAGTATTGCCAACAGCGTAAGCGAAAGTTGAAACCCCATCTCCGATTCCTGTCAAAATAGTTTTGGCAATCCCCGGCGCGTTGTTTGCCAGATTGTTGTAACCTTCTCCAATCGTATTAAATCCTTGGCCGATTTTGTTTCCAACAAATGCCAACCTGCTTCCAATTGTGTTAAAAACCTCCTTTGTCATCGCGAGGGCGAAGCCCGTGGCGATCTCAAGAGATTGCTTCACTGCGTTCGCAATGACGGAAGTAATTTGGGAGATACCTTCGCCTGCTTTTTCAAATATATTAGGTTGCGATAATTCTGTTGGTTTAGTGATTTCCAACTCTTCCTTTACTTTCTCCTGTTCTTCTTTTGGCAATTCTTTCAGTTCCTCTTCAACAGCCTTTTTCTCTTCAGGAGTGGTAATTTGAGCAAGGGTGGTGATGTTAAGAGTAAAGGTTAGTATCATCAAACACTACGTGTAAGTTATTACCGATGGTAGTAATGGTAGGTTCATCCAAAGTTCCCACTCCGCTGCCAGAAGTTATGTCTGTGAAAGTACACCCTGAAAACGTCAACTTCAAAACTGCGCTAGTGCCCTCGGTCGCTACGTAAACCGTGCCGTCGTCAGCAACTGCAATAGTAGTTACCTCATCATCTCCCACATCAGCTGAGGTGCATTGAGTGCCTAAAGCGTCCGACGAAGCAGTGTTTATCGTGTTTACTTCAACGGTATCCGAACTGTTATCCACCCAAACCACATAAATCGTATTGCCTTCGACCCAAACAGAAGGATACCGATTATCGGTATCGCTTGAGTCCAAATCGACCGAGCTACTCCATGTAGAACCGTCGGAAGATTTTTTGTAGGAAAGATTAAGTCCACTTTTTCCAAAAAAAACATACCAGTTGCCGTCGACATACACTACTTTTCTTTGTTGACCGCCCCGTTTAGCGGTAGTATCTGTAAAAGATTCTCCTTGGGTTATTCAGTTCGTGCCGTCATAAACAGCGTTGAGAAGTTCTCCGCCAGAAAAAGCCATGTGTAAATTATTTCCGATAGTTGTCATTGCAGGCACGTCGTTGGTTGTTAACCCGCTGCCTGTAGTGATGGTAGAAAAACTGCAACCGGAGAAAGTCAGTTTCACGACAACAGCTGTACTGGCTCCTCCAACAGCAGCATAGACAACACCGCTATCTGCGACAGCCAGAGAAACAAAATCAGTGGCGTTTGTTGTAGCGAATGTTCCGAGATCAGTAGATGTGCATTGGGTTCCTAAATTGTCGGAGCTTGCGGTGTTGATGGTGTTAACATTTATAGTGTCTCCGGTATCTCTTAACCACCCGACGTAGATCGTTGTTCCTTCTACCCAGGCAGTGGGCGCAAAAGGACTATTGGTTGAATCAATTGTTACAGCGTCGCCCCATGTTGAGCCGTCCGAGGATTTTTTGTAGAAGACGGTAGAGGCGTCGTTGTAGAACGCATACCAGTTACTATTGGCAAAGACTACCTTTCTCTGCTGGCCTCCTGCTTGTGCTTCGGCTTCGGTGAACCCGCCGGAAAGAACAACAGATGCAAAAGCTTTCTCGGGGAGAAAGAAGGCAAAAAGCAAAAATAAAAAGCCTACTGCAAAAGTAAGCTTGAAGAAGCCATAATTAGTTTGCTTGCCCTGAGCTTGCTTGCAGTGAGCTTGCCGAACCTGTCGAAGGACTCGCCCCTCGAAGCCTTGTGCGAAGTGGGGTCTTGTAAAAAGCATTGAGCATATCATACAAAAATTCAATAATAATTCGTTAGCGGTTTCAGTCTAGCACTTTGGAAACGAATTACAAGCGGAAATTTTTGCTAAAATGAGTTTATGGATGAGAAATGGAAAATAGAATATTACAAAACCATAAATAAAAAATCTCCTATCAAAGAGTTTGTGGACGGCTTGGACGTTAAAGCGCAGAATAAGATTTTCGAGGTTTTAGATTTACTTAAAGAATTTGGAATGAGTTTAGGCATGCCGCATTCGAAGAAAGTAACTGGAACTTCTTTGTGGGAGTTACGAATCTTAGGGGGCGATAACATTAGAATTTTCTATATCGCAAAGACCGGTAAAACCTTCCTTCTTTTGCACGGTTTTCAAAAGAAGAAACAGAAGACTGACAAGAAGGAAATAAGAGTAGCCCTGGATAGATTCTCAGATTACGGATCAAGAACCCAAAATTGACCCTTGTAATATTACAATTTTGTGATATTATTACAGTATGGACGATTTTGAAAAACACAAAAAAGAATTAATGAAAAATCCTGCCTTCAGAAAAGAGTACGAGGCAACTCGTGTAGAGTTTGAAATTGCGCGAGCAGTAATTCGCGCAAGACTTGAAAAAGGTCTTACACAAAAGCAGCTGGCTGCGAAATTACATACCAGACAATCAGTTATTTCCAGAGTTGAAAGAGCAAATACTACACCATCTCTATCATTTCTCAAGCGTTTAGCAACAGCTCTCAATACAACCCTCCAAGTCCAGTTTAAATAAGCAAAGCTTGATACTCGCTGGACACTCGTATTAAGTAAAGCTTGCGTCTCTCGGAAGGGCGCGGCGGGTGAGCGAGCCATGCCATACATATTTTTGTGTTGGACCTTATCCCAAAAGGTTTTTTGAGCGTAAAAGTCGATGGTAGGCATTTGCGAAGCGGTGGGCTTCGTCGCGGATTTGCTGAACTAGAAGTCTTGCTTGGTTTTCTTTGCCAAGAACAATAGGATCTTTTTGGTCTAGCGTGTAGATCTCTTCAAACCTTTTGGCAATAGCTATAACTTTTGCCTGAATTTTGTATTGTGACGTTACGGATAGGGCGCTGGCAAGTTGGCCCTTCCCGCCGTCGATTATTATAAGATCGGGCAAAGCCCAATTGTTTTTAAATCTGCGCGAAAGAACTTCTTTTAACATTAGATAATCATTAGGTTTAGCCGACAATTTAATCCTAAAACGTCTGTAAAGGTACTTGGCGCTTCTACCGCTTTCAAAGACTACCATAGAACCCGTGGCATTTTTGCCGTAAATGTTGGAAATATCGTAACATTCAATCCTTTTTGGTATTTTATCAAGTCTTAATACTCTTTTTAATTCTTGAAGTTTAGCAACTACCATGTCATCAACAAGCGTGGGTTTTTCTATAAAATCTTTTGGCGCATGATAAGTAGTCGTGACATAATCAATTTTTTGTATTTGCGCCTTTATTTCGTCTGCTTCTTCAAACTTTTGCAGCTTTGAGAAGTTCAGCATTTCCCTTTTAAGTTGAGATACCAAAGTTTTTGTATTCCCTCCCAAAAGTTTCTTTATTTTTTTAATTGTTTTCAGATACTTGCCTTTAGCAGTTTCTGAGCCGTATGGATAGGGACAAAGGCCCAAATGTACGAGAAGGCAAGGTTTTTTCGGGTTTTTATGGTGACAAAAGGGGAAAATCCTTCTGATCGTGCGCAGTACGTCCCGGGTTACTCGGGCTGACGGGAAAGGACCTGCAAGAAAAGCACCTTTTTGAGGTTTTTGGCGATGTGTGACTGTAACTTGCGGTATTGTCATGCCGCTAATTTTGATATACAGAGGGCTTTTGTCATCTTTGGCAATGCTATTGAAAAAAGGTTGATTTTTTTTAATAAGGTGAGCTTCAAGTAAAAGCGCTTCAAATTCGGAGAAGACCTTGATGTACTTGATATCGGCCGTTTTCTTAATCAGAAGAGAAGTCTTGGGTCCGGGGTTTTTGTTCGCGAAGTAGGAAGAAACGCGTTTTTTCAAAGAATTGGCTTTACCAATATAAAGTATTTTTTGATCCTTATCGTAAAATGAATATACACCGGGTTCGTCCGGTAGTTTTCCGGCTTTTTCTCTAAGTTTTCCCATGTGCAAATTTTACAATAATCTTTGCATATTATGAAAACAGACAAAAGGCGTGGCTTAATAAGTGAATCTAAAATTTTTTAACGTGGTAGAACCTTTTGTAAAGGAAAAGACCGAAAATTATGACAAAGGTTGAAATAAATATAGTTAGTAAGAACGATGGTGAGAAAATTATTTTATAAAACGGTTCTATGGTAATTGGTTTGGCAACTTGAGTACCTGCGTAGCTCAAGATTAAGATATCCTGCGCATTTAAAAGGATATTTGCGGACTGGAGGTTAAATTTAAAAGTTCTATATGCAAACGGAGGTAGAACAGCCACATCTATCACATTAGAGTCACTGCTTTTAAGTTTTGACGCCGTTAATGAAACCTTTTGTGAAAAAATTGATGTTGAACCGGCATTTTGTATGTTGGCATCTATCAGTGTTGGAAACCCGGAAATTATTTTTGACGGGGAAGAAAGCGAAATTTGGGGATTTTCTACTGGATTTGGTAAACTTTGGGCAAAGGATACGAGAACACTTTTTTCCCCTTGCGCAGACGGTTTTTTATAAGCACCTGCCGGCAGCGGGCCGGTTGATGAGGAGCCACGATGCACAAACGTGATGTGATTGAAATCAAGTTTATTAAAGTAGTCAAGACCACCTGAAGTTGAACCCCAAGTTGGATCTATCTGTACCCAGCCTTTCTGTTCATCCCAATATTCCGGCCAAGCGTGCAATACATCACCCTGATTAAGTGTTAGCGACAAAGGCCTTAGTCTTTCATTTTGGGTAAAAGCGTAACCTTCTACTTCCCTTGCCGGAACACCCGCACTTCTGGCAATAGCTATGAAAAGATCGGTAAACTCCATACAGACCGCATCTTTGGGGTTGGCATATGCTGCTGCTGCGCCTTTTCTATCTATTTTTGGCTGATTGAGCCGTTCACTGCTATAAGTTAGGTAGTTTGACACAAAATCGTAGATCTTTTGCGGATCTTTGAGTTGACCTGCTTTTTCTTTAATTGCTGCATTATCCGTTTCCCAGTATCTTTGAGGCTGGGTGTAAAGGCTGCGCTCCTGCGCGGTCAGCTTTTGATAAATATTCCGGATGGGCTTACTTGAAACTTCTACATAACCTTCGGCTGTGATACTGATTGCTGCTTTAGAGCTGAGCCTGTATTTAGCAAGAAAGTTGCCGTCACGATCAACAACAACATCCATTGGTTTAGGATCTATATTTTCAAGAACTACTTTTTGATAATTGTTGTCCGGCGGCAATGGTATCTCAAATAATCGAGTGGTGAGATTGTCATTTTCCAAATAGTAATTTAGTTTAAAAGAAAAAACTTGTTTTTCTCCAAAAGACATGGCAATACCAGACGATATAAGTTCGTCTTTGGTGAAAGTAAACTCTTGGCCATTGGCTGTTTGAAACATCGATTTGGCACTGGGTACGGCAAAGGCAATCGGCCCGAATGCTCGGGGTACGATCACCTTGGCGTTGTAGTTTACGATATCCTGGGACTTAGCCAGTCTGGGTACAGAGATTTCCCAGATCTGTCCGGATTTGGTGGCCAGTTCGTCTGCGGTGTATGAAAGTTGCCAAGGGAGTGTTTTGCCGGCTCCTATGACTTTTTGGTTAAAATTGACTTCAATGCTGGTAACATTGTTCTCAAATTTTACGTTTGTTGTAAGTGGTCCTGTCGGATCGCTGGCCTTGACGTCCTGAGCTTTAGTTGAGCCTATTTTGAGTTCAAATTTGTCGGCATAGAAGTTGGGTGTGTTATTCTTTAGGATTATATTTTGCGTAACCGTTGTTTTACCGTTGGCATTGACTGTATATGTAACATCATAATCCGTTTCAAATTCACCCTCGGCATACGCTTCGCGAGTGATGAGTGATGACCCACCTATCGGCGAGGCAGGGTGATGAGTGATGAGTACAAAGAGGAAAAAACAGAGTGCGACAGATGACAAACGAAGAGTGCGGGCTAGCAAACGCATTAAAGATAGTATCTAGGATTTTCGGGTCTGTATCAAGTATGGGTTTAGTCTATAGTTTTTTGCGTGGCAAAATGTTTTTTCAAAAAAATGCCGGTATAGGATTTTGCGACGCTTATAATTTGATGGGGCTGTCCGCTAGTGATAATTTGACCCCCTTCGTCTCCCGCTTCAGGCCCCAAGTCAATAATCCAATCGCTATTGGCGATAACGTCCATATTATGCTCAATAACAATAACTGTGTTACCGCCAGCAACAAGTCTTTTTAAAATCAGAAGCAGCCTTTCAATGTCAGCAA
>Ga0209542_10020348_pt1 | contig 10523 bp, 12 predicted proteins | sample RifCSPhighO2_01_FD_184028 | JGI IMG/M metagenome (GOLD analysis project Ga0209542, IMG submission 184028) | Soil microbial communities from Rifle, Colorado - Rifle CSP2_plank highO2_0.1 (SPAdes) (version 2) | ecosystem: Environmental > Terrestrial > Deep subsurface > Rock core/Sediment ...
TAAAAAACAGTTTGAAAAGATGGTTACGCAAGGAAGTGTTTCTGGTAAAGATGCTTTTGTTCTTTTTTCAACGTATGGTTTCCCACCAGAAATGACATGGGAATTAATCATTGAAAACAAAATTAATGTAAATAAAGAGGAATTTTGGGAGCAATATAGAGAAGAACTAAAACAGCACCAAGAGCTTTCCAGGACCGCGTCGGCTGGGATGTTTAAAGGGGGATTAGCCGATCACGAACCTCCAACTATTAAACTGCATACGGCCCATCATTTGCTTTTGGCCGCGTTGCAGGAATTATTCGGAAAACAGGTAAAACAGCGGGGGAGTAATATCAATCAAGAGCGGCTGAGGATAGACTTTTCTTTCGACCGTAAAATAACCACGGAAGAAATCAAGAAACTCGAGGATATGGTTAATGAAAAAATTAAAGAAGGTTTGGATGTGGTTAAAAGGAAAATGCCCATTGAAGAGGCTCAAAAAATTGGAGCAGAAATGGAATTTGGTGTAAAATACGGTAATACGGTATCAGTATATTTTATTGTCCCGATGCCGTGGGCATCGAGGATCCGCGATGGCCAAGCCATCGGGAAAGATGAAATGGATAACGTAGTTTCAAAGGAATTTTGTGGGGGGCCTCACGTAAATAATACCTCTGAATTGGGGACATTCAAAATTATTAAAGAAGAGGCTTCAAGTCAGGGAGTGCGGAGAATCAAAGCAACGCTTGAGTAATTAAACTACGAATTCCCACGAATCGACGAACGAATTTCCACGAATCACGAATGTGTCCTATTCGTGATTCGTGAGGATTCGTGGCGCGTCAGCGCCTGATTTGTGATTATTCGTAACAAACCACATGGCTAAAAAAATATTTGATATTGTACCTCCAAAGCCGGGGCGCAACGTAGAAAATACGGTTAAAGATTTTACGAAAGATATTAAAAAAAAGAAACCGGCCACGGAAGTCTTTTATAAAAAAGAAAGGCGTTTTCCTTTAAAGGGGGTATTGGTTGGAGCAGCAGTTTTAATAATACTGTTGTGTGTTTACGGATATATAAAACTTCCCAAGGCTGATGTCCGAATCTGGCCTAAGATGGAAACAGTAAACCTTTCAGAGAAAATAACCGCAGACACTTTAGTGAAAATAGTGGATATAGATTCAAACAGCATTCCCGCCCAATATATGGAAATTGAAAAAGAGGCGGAACGGGAATTTCCCGCTACGGGAATTGCCGCCCAAGACGGCAAGGCAACCGGTACGATCACCATATATAATAAAATAAGCCCTGCAGGCCCTTTCACATTGATAAAAGGTACACATTTTTTATCTGATTCGGGTAAATATTTTGTTACCCTTGATAAAGTGGTTATTCCCGCGGCCAAAAATAAAGTACCAGGTTCTGTAAACGTAAAGGTACAAGCAGAACAGCCTGGAGAAGATTATAATATAAAAGCTTCAAAGTTTTCCATACCAAAGTTAAATGGTTCGCCGTATTATTACAGCATCTATGGAGAATCATCTAACCCGATGGAGGGTGGATATACGGGAAAAGTAAAACAAGTAACCAGTAATGATATTGAGAGCGCCAAAGATGTGGTTGTAAAAAGCTTATTAACGGATGCCCAGAGCGCTTTAAAAAGCAGTGTTTCGGAGGGACAGATTTTATTAGATGGTGTTATTGAGACTAAGGTAATTGATACCCGTGCCGATAAAAAAACTGGCCAAGTCACGGATACTTTTAAAGAATATGTAAAAGTAAAAGCTTATGCGATAGCATTTAAAAAGCAGGATATGGAGGAATTTGTTAAAAGCCGGATATCATCAGGGATGCCGGATGGCGTTTCTATTTTGGAAAAAAGCATGGTTATTAACCACGATCTTGAATCTTTCGACACACAAAAAGGTACCGTGGTGCTTAGTTTAAATGCATCAGCCAAAACGTACTCTAATATCGATACCGATAGTTTAGTTGGATTATTTGCAATGAAGTCGGCTGACCAAATCAAGCAGATTGTGGATCAGATGCATGAAGGGCAAATTTCCCAATTAAAAGTCAATTTTTGGCCGTTTTGGGTAACTAAGGCCCCTTCAAACACCAAAAGGATTAAGGTGGATTTAAATTTTGAATAATAGAGAACTAACACCGTTTAAATTCCGTCTATATGGTCGGGAAATGGCTGTTTATTTTAACTAAAAATATAGCAAATTATAGCGAAAAAGCGTCTCGGGGTTGACCTTTCTCTATTAATTTGTTAGCATATAAACCATCAAATGACATTAACCGATCCAGTAAATAGCGGTAAAAATCAGCCTACGGGAACCCCGTTAGAAAAGGCAACACCGGCTTCGCCAGTTCCCTTAGGGGACGGGGCGGGAGTGAAAAAAAATATAAAGGCGGAAGGCAGGGTAATAGAGGCTTTACCAAATGCCTTTTTTAAGGTAGTATTGGGTGACGGCAGGGAAGTGATAGGTTTTTTGTCAGGTAAAATGCGCCTTAACCGGATTAAAATTTTGCCCGGAGACAGAGTAACCATGGAGATGACGGAGTATGATTTAAGCAAGGGGAGGATAGTGTATCGGCTCAAATAAATTTGAAATTTAAGCCATTTGAAACTTGAAATCAATCCGCCATCCGGCGGAGAAATGAATTAATTTGAAATTACCAAAACACGCCGTCGTGTTTTCAAATTTTAGCATTTTAATATTAAAGTATTGAATTCAAATTTCAAATTGAAAATTAGCAATGAAGGTTCGGCCATCAGTTAAAAAAATTTGTAATGATTGCAAGATTGTAAAGCGCACGGGCCGTGTGTATGTTATCTGTAAAAAAAATCCAAAACATAAACAGCGCCAAGGTTAATTTGAGCAAAGCTCAAATTAATCGAGTACTTAAATTATTCCTTTGGATTATAAAGAAGTAATTTAAGTGCTTGAATAATCAATATCCAATCACCAAGCACTCAATGTGTTGAGTACTCGGTGAAAATTTTATAAACAAAAATTTTCATGCCAAGAATAGCCGGAGTCAGTATTCCAGATAACAAAAGAATCCAAATAGCTATCACCTATATTTATGGAATAGGGGATTCTTTAAGTGCTAAAATTTTACAGGAAACCAGTATTGATCCGAATAAAAAAGCGCAGGATCTCACCTCAAAAGAGGTGAATGATTTGAGGGAATACATTGAAAAGAATTATAAAATTGAAGGGGATTTGCGAAGGCAGGTAATGGTAAATATAAAAAGATTGAAAGATATCGGCACATGGCGCGGCTTGAGGCATTCAAAGAAATTACCGGTGAGAGGCCAGAGAACAAAAACAAATACAAGAACGATCAGGGGAAATGTAAGGAAGACCATGGGTTCGGGACGTAAGCCTGCAGCATCTCCAACATAATTATAATGCGATGCCGATATGCGAATGGCATACTAATGATACCAATAACGAAAACGTAACGTATTGGTATAATTAGTATGAATTAGTATATTAGAATCGCATTGAGCGAAACGATGGGTAAAAAACATATCATAGAAACAAGCCAAGAAGACTTGATAAAACAGAGCGAAAAAGTTGACCAAATCCTAAAAAAAGATTCTACGGTAAAGTCAGCAAGCAAAGTTTCTGAAGGCAGAGTTTATGTATCTTCTTCTTATAATAACACCATCGTTACCCTTACTAATGCCAAGGGAGATGTGTTGGCATCCAAGTCGGCGGGGGCAGTTGGTTTTAAGGGTGCTAAAAAAGCCACCTCATTTGCCGCTTCAAGAGTTTCGGAAGCGATTATTAACATATGCAAGAAATTATTAATTGAAAAAGTCCACGTATTTATAAAAGGAGTGGGAGCGGGAAGAGAGTCAGCAGTCAGAACATTAGTAAATAAAGGATTAAACGTAGTTTCAATAAAAGATATTACCCCGATTCCTCACAATGGGGTTAAGCCGAAAAAAGTGAGGAGAGTATAGTGAAGTATTAAGTATATAATTATGGCGGAGAATACTCAATTTAAAAATATAAAACCTACCGGACAAGGAGCGCCTTCCCAAGAAAAAAGAAAAAGGCGGGGTGCTGTTTCTGAATACAAAAAATCCTTAGTGGAGAAGCAAGCCCTTAAAAATATATACGGCTTGTCTGAAAGGCAGTTTAAAAGGTATGTTAAAGAAACTTTGGAAAAGATGGGCAGAGTTGAGAACGTGTCAGATGAGCTCATACAGCGCCTTGAGAAAAGATTAGATAATGTAATTTTCAGGTTAGGGCTTTCAAAATCTAGGGGCCATGCAAGGCAATTAGTGAGCCACGCATATTTTTTGGTAAACGGCAAATCAATGAATATTCCTTCTTTTCAGGTTAAAAAGAAAGATGTTATATCTATTAAAGAAACTAAAAAGAAAAAGCTCGTTTTCGAGAACTTAAGCGGTAAATTGAAAAAAACAGAAACTCCGCTTTGGCTGGCCATTGACAAGGAAAAATTCGACGCAAGCGTTATCGGAGAGCCAAGCCTGGCAGAAGTTAATCCACCGGTTCAAATTCCATTAGTTTTTGAATTTTATTCACGTTAATTTAAATAACGAGTTCCCACGAATTAGCGAACGAATTAGTACGAATCACGCTTGATCAGCAGAGCATCTCGAAAGCTGATACAAGTTCGTGCTTCGTGAAAATTCGTAGAGCATTCGCGATGATTCGTCATCATACAAATGATTCCTCTTCCACTATCACCAAAAGTAATCCAAAAAGGCAAAAACCAGGCTATTTTCCAAATAGACGGCCTTTATCCTGGATACGGAACGACGATTGGCAATTCTTTAAGAAGGGTGTTGCTTTCTTCTTTGGAAGGAGTTGCGGTTACGGAAGTAAAAATAAAAGGGGTTGCCCATGAATTTTCTACGATTCCCGGAGTTTTGGAAGATGCGATCATGATACTTTTGAATTTAAAGAATCTAAGATTTAAAATCCATGAAGGAACCATTCAAAAGGTTAATCTTTTAGTAAAGGGGGAGAAAAAGGTTACCGGCGCCGATTTTAAGCTTTTTCCGCAAATAGAACTTGCAAATCCAGGCGCTCCCATTGCCACCATCACCGATAAAAAAACAGAACTTGATATAGAAATTACCATAGAAAAAGGGGTGGGATATGAGCCAAGAGACCAAAGGAAAATAAAAAAATCAGACATAGGGACCATAACGCTTGATGCTATTTTTACACCAATTAAAAATGTGAGCTTCCAGGTTGAAAATATGCGAGTTGGGGAAAGAACCGATTTTGATAAATTAAGCATTGAGATAGAAACTGATGGCACGCTTACCCCCGAAGAGGCATTTTACCAGACTTGTGAAATCCTAATCAGGCATTTTACCCTGATGTTTGAAGGCAAGTCTGTAAAGGAGGCGTCAGTTAAAGAAACCGTAAAAGAAGAGGGTGATAGTAAAAAGCCAGTTTCAAAAAGCAAGGATAAAAAAACTGAGAAGAAACCCAAAAAATCTAAAAAGTGAGCATAATACAAACATATGCGAAAGAGAAATAAAGGAAGAATATTATCAAGGCCAAAAAACCAAAGAACGGCGCTTTTAAGGACGCTTGCGACGAGTCTTTTTTTGCACGGGAAAATAAAGACTACCGAAGCAAAGGCAAAGGAATTAAGGATAGTTGCCGAAAAATGGATTACAAGGGCTAAAAATAACAAAGTTTCAAATAGGAGGATATTGACTAAAGAGTTATCCGCCAAAACGGTGAAAAATCTGGTTGACCAGATTGCTCCAGGATTCATAGAGAGACAGGGAGGTTATACAAGAATCATAAAGCTCGGACCGCGTAAATCAGACGGGGCGAACATGACAATAATAGAGTTAGTGAAGTAAATTTAAATTAGCTTATGGAAGCGATTAAAAGAGAAAAACATATCATTGATGCGACCGATAAGACATTGGGCAGGTTAGCCACCCAGGTTGCGGTTTTATTGCGAGGTAAAGATAAAGTGGCTTTTGCCCCCTATAAAGATATGGGAGATTTTGTTACGATAAAAAATGTGGAAGGCCTAAAATACACCGGAAAAAAGTTTGATAAAAAAATATATTACCATCACAGTTTATATTTGGGAGGGTTAAAGAAGGCAACGATGAAAGAACTGTATCATAAAAAGGGTCCGGAAGAAATATTCAGGAAAGCGGTCATGGGTATGCTTACAAAAAATAAATTAAGGAATCTTCAAATTAAAAGGTTGAAATTTGAAAAATAATATTGCAAATGATAAAAGAAAAAACTAAAAAGATAACTCCAGCGGCAGCGGCGAAAGAAAAATCGGCGCCAAAAAAGATAGAGGAAGTCAAAAAGCCGGTTGTAAAAGCGGTGATAGAGAGCCAATTAAATGAAGGCCCCGATGATTTCCCTACGGAAAAAGAATTAGCCTCAAAGCCCGACCGTTACTTTGAAGCCATCGGCCGCAGGAAAACGGCAGTTGCTCGCGTGCGCCTTTTTACCAGGGGGGAAAAGCAATTTTTGATCAATAATAAGCCATATCAGGAATATTTTCCCTTAAAGGGAGACCAGGAAAATTCAACCGCTTCAATGAGGAAAATGAAGTGCCTTGATAAATTCAAGGTAACCGTAATGGTAAAAGGCGGCGGACGCAGCGCCCAGGCAGAAGCGGTACGGCATGGAACCGCCCGCGTTCTGGTTGATTTTAATAATAATTTCAGGAAAAGATTGCGGAAGGCAGGATACTTGACTCGGGATCCAAGGATGAGAGAGAGGAAGAAATTCGGTTTGAAGCGCGCCAGGAAAGCTCCTCAGTGGGCCAAGCGTTAGTCCTGAGCGCCTCGAAGGGCGAAACGGTAATTGCTTATATGAAACCAAAAACCGCACTCTGTGCGGTTTTTGGTTAGATAATTTAGGGAATCAATTTTTCCGAGCTCAATAACTTATTTTGCGTAAGCAGGTATAATTTTTTGTCCCGTTGGCTAAAATATATTTTTAGATCACCGATATCTATATGTTCTCCGTTCTCTAAGTTTATGCTATTTGGCAGTTCTATGGCATTGATATTTCCCCTTACATCAATCTCAGAAATGATAATACGGCCTGCTAAATCAAAAGCGATATAGTCGTTGTTTAGCCAGTATATCTGGTTTATTTTTTCCGAAAATCTATTTAAGAATATGCCATTTTTTATATCGCTTTTAAATGGAACATATAATATTTCATAGTTATTAAAATAAAGCAGTTTCTGCCCATCGGGGGAAATTTTTGTACCGCTAACCGGCGCATAAAAATTTTCAAATGATTTTAATGCCGCATCCAATAAAAAGAGGGATTCATTTTCTTTTAATAATAGCTTTTCGGGAGAAATTATAATTTGGTATGCGTTACCGGTTTTAACGGGAAAGGGCTTTAAACTGATGGGGTTTTGAGAAGATCCGTTCATGTCAGAATGGTATAAAAAACCGTCATACGATAACCATACGATCGCATTATCTCTAATTTGGTAGGCGGCCGTATTTTTTATTACGGGGAGGTTTTTTTTATTTGAATAAAGGTTTCTGTTTTTAATATAAAAAATCTGGTCGGAATTTTGCGGGTCAAACGATATTTCCTTTACCCCGGTTAAATAAGGAAGCAGGGTAATTTTCTGGCTTGCTGTTGGCGCCGTTGCCGGTCCTTGATTGCTTGGCGATGGGTTCAAAAACGGCTGTAAAAGATAATAATCTTCCCCCAGATTTAACAACGCTTTTTTTGAATCACCGGACCATTGCAAATTGTTTATTTTGGTTTTTTGATTTACCAATAGAAAGGTATCTTTTTGCCCATTTGATACATTAATCGTTTTGAAATTGATTTTTCCCAGTTCAATTTTTGCGGTTAACACATAGTTTTCGTTTGGTGCCATGTAAAAATAATCGGCGCCATTGTCCAGCATGGCGAACGGTATATCCTTTTTAAAAAGTATTACGTTTTCTAATTTTGTTACGGCTTTTTCTTTTATTTCCAAATTCTTACGATAATCTTCATAGCCTGCTTTTTTTACTAAAACCCCATGGTTTCCCGGTAAAAGATTCTGTAAAAAAACATAGGGGAATAGTATCCCGATAGTTTCTGCCTTGCCGTTATCCACGATGACGCTAGCCCCCTGGGGCAATGCTTTCACATAGATTCCGCCGGTAGCCGTTATTTTTAAGTTTCCAATATCAACCCGATAGCCCAAGGAAAAAAGGACGATGTAAGGAGTAATAACTAAAAACAAAACAATGCATATGGCAAGTATGATGAGGCGAGTTTTTTTGGTCATGGGTTTAATCTACCAGAAAATAGCCTCCAGCAACAGACTTGACTAAAAATAATGATATCTATACTATAAAGACAAGATGGCTATGTCCGGCCGTCCAAAGAGCTCTTCCCTCGAAAGGAGGGGAAAATGGCATTTTGGTATCGCGACATCAGAAGGTATTGCCCAATCAATGCGACTACGAAGCATTTTCGTAGAATTGTTGTTGAGGCTTCTTCCATTAAAGCCGCAGAAGAAGCAATTGAAAGAGAGCTAAATATGCTTTGTTTGGGAGATGATTACCATATTTCTCGGAAAATCGGGGGAGATCTTGAGGGTTTCGCAACCCGCGAGGATGCTGAATTGGACCGGCTCGTCCATGCAGTATCAGATTAAAACAAAAGCCCGATTCTTTGCCGAATCGGGCTCTTATTTTTACCCAGCACCACTTTCACGTGATAATCGAAATTGGGTTTTATGACTTGTATGAGTAATAAACTTTAAAAACATGTTAATAATTATTTGGTGAAAGTGGTGCTGGGTTTACCGGAATTTTTCGGAAAGTAATTGGGTTAAATATTCTTTAAATTCTAACTGCTCCTTAATTGAGTTAAACGTTTCAATACTAATACAGTTTCCAAAGACAAATTTTGGCAGGGTTTTAAGGTAATCAAAATCCGCTAAATTTTTTATCGTGTGCATGTCCAGGTTTTTTTTTAGCATCCCAGCCGTTAACGTGGTTGCAGGTAAAATAGCGGTGCATATCTTTTCTTTCAAAAACATATTCAAATTCTTTGCTTGATTTTTCAAGTCCGGCTTTAAAGTGCGCCAAGTCAACGCAAAAACCGCCGATCTTTTCTACATCCACTTTTTTGGAAATAGCATTGTCAAAATTCATCTCAAGGTAAATATTTTTATAGAATCCTTTCCAATGCGAAATATCGCCGTGGGAGAAATTTTCTTCATGACAGGTAAAATATTTGGTGTGATAATTTTTCTGTAAAAATTCCAATTCTTCTTTTTCCATATCATGGCGAATATGCACCAAGGGGATGCTTTTGACGCCGGATTTTAACAGCGCGTCATAGATTTTTTGCTTTTGGTTTTTATCATACATCTCCAAAAACAAGGCGATTTCTTGGATTCCCAAACTTTCAATTTCTTGCAATTTATCCTCCCATTCTTTTTCGGTTTTTCCAGTGATTGAAACTAAGATGTTAAAATGGTGTTTCATGTTTTGTAATTATATAAATAAAAAGCGCTTGGTTCAACTGGGTGAACCAAGCGCATTGGCCTAAAGGCCGGGGATCAAAAATAAGTGGCGTTGTCGGAGATCGACAACGGCTGGCCGCAGGTGGGGCATTTCCCCTCTTGCACATCGACAATCTTATTGTCGGTGGATTTTCCAGCGACTCTGAGAATGTAGGCTTTCGATTTCCGGCCCACATTATTGTCGACTTCGGCTGTGAAGTCGTGCTGGCCACAGGTAACCGTCGTCATATTCTTTTCCAACATTTCTCGATCTTCCTTCTCAATCTTGAGATCGGGCGACTTTGTAATGGTAGTACTCTAACATTTTATAGTATTTATGTCAATTTATTCGTTAACTATGGTAAATAAAAAGCGCTTGGTTCAACTGGGTGAACCAAGCGCATGTTTGTAACGATACGACCTGAGAGGGCTAGGTTATAGCAAGGTCACGCCTCCAACGACTTTTTTACCCTTTAAAACTACGGTTGTTTGAGGATTTTCCTCCTGCCATTGCTGGAGCCAGGCCAGGGCGTGGCTCTGGTTGAAAGTGTTGCCAGTCTCACAGCTCCAGACGGAGGTGAAGAGTTCATCAAAGTACTCTTCTTCCTCTAGAATGCCAAAGGGATTACGGCGGTCCATGAAATTCTCCGTTGAAGTTAGGCCATCATTTCCGCAAGCGACTTACCCTCGGTGAGCAGTTTTCTGATACGATCCACATCGTACTGCTTGCCGCCCTTGGGGGTGGTGTAGTACTGGCAGATTTTTTCAATCTGCGAGGGATCGTTGTCCGCCAGCAGGTTCTCGGCGAACAGCGGATCCACATTGAGGCCAGCTTCTTTGAAGATGGTTAGAGCACCCGGCGTCGTTTCTCCCTTTTCGTTCACCTTATCCTCCATGTGGTAGAGAAGCGTGATGATGGCGAGGCTCTCACTGCCGTTGAACATCGGCCGCCGCTGGAGCATAATCTTGACGAATTGGGCATTCTCTTTGGTGGTTGAAGAGAGCGTTTCAGCCAG
>Ga0209542_10020349_pt1 | contig 10523 bp, 9 predicted proteins | sample RifCSPhighO2_01_FD_184028 | JGI IMG/M metagenome (GOLD analysis project Ga0209542, IMG submission 184028) | Soil microbial communities from Rifle, Colorado - Rifle CSP2_plank highO2_0.1 (SPAdes) (version 2) | ecosystem: Environmental > Terrestrial > Deep subsurface > Rock core/Sediment ...
TTAATAATTTTAAAATAGGCGTTAACAAGCGTTTTGAGATACTTGAGAGTTCGGTTTTACAACTTTCCAAAGAGCTTTCAGACTTCAAAAACGAAATGAGAGATTTTAGAGATCAGACCTATAAAACCCTTGATTGGCTCGTTGGTGCGTTCAAGAAATTTGATGCGGAGCACACAATATTATCTGCAAGATATTCGACTGTAAATAAGACTTTAGATAACCACGAAGAAAGAATAACTACGCTTGAAAAAAGCAACTAATTAGTAGGTCTTTTTCAAGTCGGAAAAAAATTGGTATTTTCGGTTCTTCATACGTTATACGTTACAAGTTACACGTTATATGTTTCACTTCATAATTGATTTTCCCTCAAGGCTGGTCTACAATAAATTATATGGCTCGAAGAAAATCGCTTCTGAAAATACCTTTTATAAGGGCTAGAGTAGACAGAAAAACATTTTTTAACATTATAGGATTTATATTTGTAGCAATGGGATTTATTATTCTTATTTCTACGCTTGGATTCTTTTCTACAGACGGCGAAGGACAAGTGCTAAATAGTATTAATGAAATAATTTACAGCAATTTGGGAGTGATGGGTCTTTTACTGCCTTTTGTACTTTTTCTTATATCCGGTCACTTTTTTAGCTCCAAAAAATTTAAGTTTATTAAACTCAATACCACTATCGGAAGTATTTTGATTTATATCTCTTTACTTGGAATCTTTAGTACAGGAGATTGGGGTGAGTATATATTCAATACATTGACTATAGATTTTTCAATAGTAGGAACTTTGGTAATTCTTCTTATAACTTTCTTTATGGGTCTAATATTATTTTTAGATACATCAGTAGATGCTTTTTTTGTATTCATGTTTAGAGGTGTTAAGAAATTTATTCAATTTATCAAAATTTACATTTTCAGGGAATCACTTGGACCTGATTTCAAAGGAAAGCTAAAGGACAGTAAAGACGAGTCATTTATATACGGAAAGGATTTTCCAATAAATAAAAATAAAGCATCTGGACAGCCTATACAACAAGAGAAAGGTGATATAGAGCTGAAACCATTAGTTACGAAATCTACGAATTGGGTATACCCACCACTTTCTATTTTGCAGGATATTTCACAAAGGGAAGCTGATAGAGGTGATGTGAAAGCTAATGCACAAACTATAGAGCAAACACTGGAAAGTTTCGGGATAAGGGCAAATGTTGCAGAGGTTAATTATGGCCCTACTGTAACTCAGTATGCAATCAGAATAACACAGGGGACTAGATTATCTAAAATTACCGGACTTGGCAATAACCTCGCATTATCTCTTGCCGCTCCAGGTGGTCAAGTAAGAATAGAGGCTCCTATACCCGGCAGGTCTATGGTTGGTATAGAGATACCGAATATACGACCGGAAATAGTAACTTTAAAGAGCTTGATTTCATCTACTGAATTTAAAGAAAGTACAGATCCACTTCTTGTTCCTTTGGGGCTAGATGTATCAGGCGAAGTAAGAGCTGCAACAATAGAAAATATGCCCCACGTATTAATTGCTTGAACCACAGGATCTGGTAAATCAGTTCTACTTAATGCGTGGATTTGCACTTTTCTTTATAGAACAAAACCAGAAGAATTGAGGCTCATTCTTGTAGATCCAAAAAGAGTTGAGCTTACACTATACAATGGGATACCACACCTTTTGACAGAAGTGATAGTTGATCCTGATAAAATCATTTCAGCGCTTAAATGGACTGTTTCTGAAATGGAGAATAGATATAAAGTGTTTTCGAAAGCCGGAGTTAGAAATCTTGCAGGTTACAACGCTCTAAAAGGTATTGAGAAAAAACCTTATATTATGTTTGTCATTGACGAGTTGGCGGACCTTATGATATTCTCGCCTGGTGACAGTGAAGATTTGATTACCAGAATTGCACAAATGGCAAGAGCAACTGGAATTCATTTAATTCTTGCTACACAAAGACCGTCTGTTGACGTTATTACAGGTCTTATGAAAGCAAATATTCCAACTAGAATTGCCTTCAATGTATCATCACTTGTAGACTCGAGGGTAATCATTGACATGCCTGGAGCAGAAAAGCTTTTAGGCAGAGGTGATATGCTTTATCTTCCACCTGATCAAGCAAAGCCAAAACGTATTCAAGGGCCTTTTATTACAGAAAAAGAAGTTGGCGAACTTGTTAAATTCCTCAAATCGCAGGTTCCAGAAATACATTATACAGAGGAAATTACAGAACAAGATAAATCAGTTATTGGAGGAATATCTGGAGCATCAGGTGTAGGAGGAGAAGTTGATCATTTATTTAACGAATCTGTAAATATTATATCGCAGGCTGACAAAGCATCAGCCTCACTTTTGCAGAGAAAACTTTCAATTGGGTACGCCAGAGCCGCAAGAATTCTAGATCAGCTTGAGGTAGCCGGATATGTAAGTCCTGCTGAAGGCTCAAAGCCAAGGGAGATACTTAGCCGCCGCAACCCCATGCAGGAACACCAAGAAGAATAACCAATAGCCAATTATACAAGAAACAAACAAGGACCAATTACCAAGATACAATGACCAAACCGCGTCAGACTGGGTTAAGTAAGTCACGTTTGACGCGACTGTTTGGTCTATTGGTAATTGAATATTGGATATTGTTTGGAATACTTGGTTTATTGTTTCTTGGTTATTTACCTTAAGTATTTATCTACATTCTCGTTGTGCTCTTGTTAATTACTGGTGTATGAACTATCCTATAGTTTGACTTATTTAGCCTCATAATGTATACTATTCGTCATGGAAATAGAACCAAATGGAGGTCAACGATCAGAGATAGGAAAAGAAGCTACGAAGGAACAATTAACTGCTTCTAGAATTGCTTTTTATATGGATTTACTTGAAATATCTGGGTCAGCCGCGCAGGATTTTGCTCGTTCAAAAGGAGATACAGAGAATCTTGATAAAAAATCAGTTAAACAATTAATAAGAGAAACAAGAACAGCATTAGTTGATTTATATTTTATTAGAGAACAAGGGCTTGATACTGATGCTTTCGATGTGCAGTGGGGAGAAAGAGCTACAGACTTTAAAGGTATTCTTGAAGGAATTAATCCAGAACTTGATCAAAGAAGTGAAGAGCTCAATCAAAAAGCTCCAAATATCAATTCATTTGAGAGAGCAAAGATTTTATTAAAAGCTCGTAAAAAATTACAGAAAATGTCTGAAAGTCAAAAGGCTCAACTTCTTTCAATTGTTGGATATGCAGATTCAGAAGAAAGTGCAAGTGTTGCAAAAAAAATAGGAGTTTCAGGAGTATTAACAAGTCTTTATGCATATCCATACATAGTTGGAATAGCTGGTGCAATTGCACTCGAAAAAGCCAATCCACTTATACACCTTGAAGACATATCAAGCAGGTCAACTCAACTGACTATAGCTCTGTCGTATTTATTAAGTTACTCTGCAGCCTTCGTAAATAGTCAAAGCAATATTAGATTATTAAGAGATCCAAACATTAATACTTGTCCAAATATTTTTGCAACTGGACTTTATTTTATTTTAAAAAAAATCGTTCCAGAAAAAGAACTAGTAGCTGATTTGGGAGTAAGAGCAGGAACTTTTGCACCAGGCCTAATACAAGAACCGTTTGCCATTTCTTCGCTGTTTATTCCAGCTTTAGGTCCAGGAGCAGTATTTGCTAGAAATATTGCTGGTGGACTACTTAATTTGGGTCAGGCTGGAATAAACGAGATTTGGCTAAAAAGAAAAGGAATAAAAAGTTGAGTAAGCAACTCATAGTGTTATAATAATATATGTCTGAAAGCGGAGAAAGATTAGGTAAATTTATAGAGAGAGATAGAAAAAGAGCTGAGAAATTAGTTGTCAAAAAAGGAAAGCTAATAGTTAATCCCATGGCGCGATTCAATTTAGGATTAGATGGCCAAAATCAAAATTGGCAGCCATCCGTAGAAAGCGGTTTAGATCCTAATCTAGAGCCAGTTTTAACCGATGAATTAATTCAAGAACTAAAATCTCCTGAAAAAATCGCAGATCCAGAAACTGGACAAAGAATTAAAGCCAATTGGAATAGGTTAGGTCAAGAGCCAACTTTAGTTTATCTCCCTCCTTACAACAACGCAATAGGAGAAGGAGCAACATTTTTTCGTATACAAGAACTTGCTAGGCAAATAGGTCGTTCAACATTAGCAATAGATTATCCCCAGGTAGGAGAATCGGATGACTTAACAAAAGAACAAAAACAAGATTTAGCATCTGAAGAAGGATACGGAACGATTGCAGAGGCTCAACTAAGAGTTATGAAGCAATTAGGCATAGAAGAAATCGATTTAGTGGGTCAATCTATGGGAGCGTGGACTGTATCTGCGATTGCCGAAAGAGCAGAAAAGTACGGAATAAAGGTAAAAAATCTCATTGTAATAGACTCTCCTGGAATAGAGGATGCTAAGGTTGGCAAACTATCAAAAGCAGAGATTGCAGAGGTTAAATATCTTGATCTATACCAAAGCACCCCTTATGATCATGAAATGAGAATAGCAGGAGGTCAGCATTTTACGTCCTTAAGAAAAAAGCTTAGTTTTACAAGATGGGCTTTAAGCAGTCTAAGAAAGGATCCTGACGGAGTTTATAAAAAAGCAATGGCACGGGGTTATCTTACTGCGGTTTTAAGAAGATCTTTGCAATCAAATCCTGATCTTCGTATAAAAGTTGTAAATGGTTCTTTAAGTAGAATCAGTCCAAAAGAATTTAACTTGAAAATGGTTAAAGAACTTCAGTCTGAATTTCCAGGAAGGATCAGCCAAGCGATTTTTTCAGGCGAACCTCATTATGTTATGGAAAGTGCTGGAAGACTTGCCGCTATGACTAATCATGTTCTGACAAGGTCTTTCTTTTAAACCCAAAAACCACCGAGTCGGTTGCCTATTGTCTTATTGGTCTATTGTTGATTAGGTCAATTAGTGCAATTAATATTATTTTTTGAATTTTGATTTTTAAGTTTTGCGTTATCGTAAGTATTTATCTATATTTTCGTTGTGCTCTTGGAGGGTTCTTGCAAAATGAGCTTTTCCATTGAGATCGTGTAGATAGAATAAATACGGAGTTTCTGGATTTGCATTTGCTACCGCCTTAAGAGAAGATAGGCTTGGATTTGAGATAGGGGATGGAGGAAGTCCTGCAAATTTTCTTGTGTTGTATGGAGAATTGATATTTAAGTCGTCAATCGTCAAACCTTTTTTCCACCACGTTTTTTGGTCTGTTTGATAACCAAGCGCATACTGAACAGTCGCGTCAGCATCCAAGCCAATTCCTGCGTTGAATCTTTTTAACAAAATACTTGCAACTTCTTGGCGATCTTTATCAAACTGCGCTTCTTCTCGACTATTGAAGCAAGAATTAACCCTTCTGCTTCTGTCAAACCCAACCTTTTTATTTCGTTTCTCAACTCGTCGTTATATTTATTTTCAAAATTGTTCATAAGTATAGATATTACTCCACCCGCAGTTGCATCTTTTGGAATAAGATAAGTGTCTGGAAAAAGATAGCCTTCATCAGCGTTATTTATGATTTCAATTGCAGGAATATTAAATTCAGCTGCAACCTTGTCGGCTATCTCCTCTTTTCTCCACCCTTCAATTATGGTTATCCATCTGTCCAGAGTTCCGTGTGTGAGTTCTTTTGCTATTTCATAGGCAGACATTGATGGAGAGAGTCTGTAGTCGCCTGCTTGTATTTTATCCTGAATTTGGAGCTGATAAAGTATCGCGTAAAATGCTAAACGGCTTCTTACAAGATTTTCCTGCCCGAGTTTTCTAACAATTGATTTAGTTCCTTCACCAACCTCGACAACAAAAATTTTTGAATCTCTATTGGTTTTATCAACAGGAAGGGTTCCTTCATAAAAAAATAGACCAATACCTGCTATGGCTATGAAAGCAATAGTAATTATTACTGAAAATTTCTTACGAGATTTCATAAATTGGAAAATTTTCTAATGAAATTTCTGCTTCTTTTATTTTAAACTTTTCTTTAGAAAAAAATGTAAATAACTTTTCGTTTTTAATTACCTTATCTCCAATTCTTTTGTATAAGTAGACTCCTGCGTGTTTGTCATCAGGAGCCCCTAAAAGCTTTGCAATTGTATTCAAATTATAATTATTGACTCTATTTATCTTACCATATTTTTTGCTTTTAATATCTTTGCTATTTGCTTTAATTACCAGTTTTTCACTTGATACGTTTTTAATTCCGTTTTGAGCTTCAACAATTTCTCTAAATTTCTTTAGAGCTCTTCCACTTGTTAAAATTTCTCTAATCTCTGTTTCGGGATCCTTTTCTATATTTGCTGTTTTATAACACAATTCAAGTAATTGTTTGGCTAGTTTTATAGCCTTGTTTTCTAACGGGATAGGTCTGTTTGGCTTTTGTTCTAGCACATAAAGGGCGTCTCGTGCTTCCAAAATTGGACCAATTCCATTTCCTGCTGGCTCACGAATTTCATTAATATCAACTTTGATTTTAATTTTAAATTTTTTTGCTACGGCTTTAAATTTTTGTTCTATTTTATCAGCGTCTTTAGCATGTCTGACTTTCATAGTGGATCCCATCGGTAGGTCGAGTACTAGATGATTAGTAGATACAGCTACTTTTTTAGCCATTATAGAGATGATTATTTTGTCGAATGATTCAAACGACAGTTCTTCCTCAATATTTATCAGAATGTCATCAGCTGGAGCTATTCCAAGGTGACCTCCCCACACAATACAACCACCAACCTTATCTACAATCTTTTTAACTTGTGTTGGTGTAAATGTTACATCTGCGAGTACTTCCATTACATCAGCACTTCCTGCAGGGCTTGTTATAGCACGGGATGAGGTTTTTGGAATTTTAAAGCCTGCCTCAACAATAATTGGAACTATAATAAGAGTAGTTCTTGTTCCTGCAATACCACCTGTAGAATGTTTATCTGCTACTATACCGTCAAACTTAATTGTAGTACCCGTCTTAACCATTGCCTTGGTGAATTGATAAAGCTCATCTATCGTGAAGCCCTCTTTAAATGAAGCCGCTATAAAGTAGGTAGTTAAGACATCTCCAAGCTTGTCATTTCCAATCTTATCCATAAGATTGTATATTTCTTTATAAGTAAGTTTCTTCCCTAGAAGTTTTTTTTGAATACTCTTCACAGCATCTATATGTTTAATTTCTTCGGAGGTTTTCATTCTATATCTGTATATATTTCAATAACTCTTTTCTTATGGGACCTTGCTTTTCTAATAAAGTCAGTGATAATTTTTAATTCCTTAACTCCGAGTACCCAAGATAAGAATGAGTAAAATAATAAATATGTTAACGCCCCTGTAAGGAGTAGAAAAAATACGTTAATTGTTCGTGTTGTGTCGAATATAAGCCCGTCTAAGATTTTCATCTGCAAATAAACAAAAAACGCAGAGATAAATGTTGCGGAAAATATCTTAAGTGATTCAACTACCAGAAACTTATAATTCAATCCCTTAAGTTTTCTTGAGAGTAATAGCAAGAGTAAAAATACGTTTATAGTAATAGAAATAGAAAAAGATATACCAAGTGACCAAACAGGAAGCTTCAAAACGAAAATGAAAATAACACTCATAATTATATTTATTATGATTGAAACTACGCTGATATAAAATGGTGTTTTGCTGTCAAGAAAAGCGTAAAAACACCTTGTTATAAAGTAATAAATTGAATGAAACGGAATTGAAAATGCAAAGTATGAAAGAGTAATTGCTGTTTGTACAGTCGCATCCCAATCGAATTTATCTCCACCGAAAAAAAGTCGTACTAAAGGTGTTCTTGCAAAAATAAAAAAAGCTGTAATCGGTATTGTAAGAAAGAAAATACTCAATATAGAATCAATTATCATTTTTTTAAATTCCTCGTATTTTTTATCCCTGTAAATCTCCGATAGATAGGGAAGTGAAGCCTGTCCAAAAGATATTCCAAGTATGGAAACCGGGAGTAGCTGTAAATGTTGAGCGAGATAAAAGACAGTATATGAACCTGCTCCAAGAACAGATGTTAGCAAAAGGTCTACAGTAGCGTCAATTTGTGCACTTAAAACAGTCACTACTCGCGGAATAATCATACCGAAAAATTCTTTTAGACCTTTGGTAATTTTAAGCACAGGGTAATATATAAAGCCAGAGTTGAATAATAGAGGTATTTGCGTAATAAAAAGTAAAAATGATCCGAAAATGACTCCAATAATTGGCGCAATTAAATGAAACTTTCCGGCAAAAAGTACTGTTGCAATGATTATAGAAAGGTTATAAGCAATAGGAGCGATAGCAGATACTAAAAATATCTTATTTGCATGTCCAAGTCCTGTCAAAAAGCTCGCAAAAATCATAAAAGGAAGCTGTCCTATAAGAAGCATTTTTGAGTATCTGGTTATTATTTGAATTTTATCGTATGAAAATCCTGGAGTCATTAATGGGATTAACTTATCGGCAAGTAGGTACAACACTACTACAAAAGCAATGAAAATTAAAGAAATGATGTTAATAATAGAGGAAATATTTGTATTTAGCTTCTTTTGATCTTTTTGGTACTTGATAAAAATAGGTATAAAAGCAGATGAAACAGCGCCGGTTATTAGTATCTCAAATACAAAATCTGGAATTCTGAATGAGGCAAAAAAAATGTCTAACTCTGATTTATTGAAATAACCGGCTAAAATTCTATACCTCAAAAAACCAAAAAGCCTTGAGATTAATATCATCACTCCTACGACCACGGCAGATGATATTATGGTTTTTTGCTTTGTTAAGAAAAATTTTTTAGTCTCTAATAGAAGATTATTCATTATAGTAAATATCCACTTGACATCTTGTAGTAAATGGCGTTAAATGGTTGTATATGGTGTTTTTTGGTGAATATCTTGTTTCATTTACTGCCCCTGGTAGGGTAGTTTTACCCAAGAAAATTCGTGAACTTTTAAAAGGCAACATATTTATTTTATCAAAAGGTTTCAACAATTGTTTAGCAGGTTTTGATAAAGACGCCTGGGAGCAGAAAGCAAAAGAACTCGTTGACGTTTCTCTACTTGAAAATGAAAATTTAGAGAAAAGAAGATTTTTATTTTCTTCCACTGTATATTTGGAAATTGACGATCAAGGAAGGTTTGTAATTCCAAAAAATATGCTCGACTATTCTTCTTTGAAAAATAAAGCTCAAATCATAGGGGTTGGAGATCATTTTGAAATATGGAGTTTGGACAAATGGGAAAAGTTTCAAAGTCAAACTAAAGTTTAAAAAAATATTTTGGTGCATTCACCTGTTCTTTTACAAGAAGTTATAGAAAATCTGGATATAAAGTCGGGATCTCATTATATAGATGCGACTGCCGGCGAAGGAGGGCATTTACTAGAGATTTTAAAAAGAGGTGGTCGGGTTATGGCAATAGATTTAGATGATACCCAGATAGAAGAGCTAAAAAAGAGATTTAGAGTATATATCGATCGTGGAGAACTTATTGTTCTAAGAGCTAATTTTTCGAGTATTGAAAAATTAGCAAAAGAAAATAATTACTATCCTGTTTACGGAATTTTGATAGATCTGGGTCTCAGTTATAGACAAATTAGCTTGTCGGGAAAAGGTTTTTCCTATAGAAACTTAAATGAAAAATTAGATATGAGACTCGATAAGAAAGCAAAGAAAAATGCAGAAGATATAGTTAACAGTTTTACAAAAGATCAATTATATGAACTTTTTGCGAAGTATTCTGAGGACATCAATTCTCGGTCAATTGCTGAAGGTATTGTTAGGGCCCGTACTGTGAAAAGGATTGAGACAGTTGGCGATTTATTAGAAGTTATAAAAAAAGTTCTTAACAAAAAAGATATTAAAACAGAAGCTAGAATTTTTCAAGCTTTAAGGATAACGGTTAATAATGAAATGGAAAATCTAAAAAAGGCCCTATCACAGTCAGCAAATTTATTAGTTAAAGGAGGAAGGTTATTGGTAATAAGCTTTCATTCTTTAGAAGATAGGCTAGTTAAGACTTTTGTAAAAAGGACTGATTATTATGTACCGAATCTGTTAATTAAAGGAGATGAATCGTTGAGTTACGAAAGATCTGCAAAGTTAAGAGTTTTAATCAGAAAGTAAAATGAAATCAACTTTTAAACTAATTATATCAGGTGTTTTTATAGGGTTACTAGTCCTTAATATATGGGTTTTTATAAAAGGAATACACTTGAGCAATGACATATCTAAATTTGAGCATAAAACTAACGTGCTTAAAAAAGAAAATATGGAACTTGAGGCTCAACTTTATGATATAAATTCTCTTAAATATACTTCTTCGATAGCTGCTAACTTGGATTTTTCAAAGAAAGCAGAGCCTTATTTTCTTGACAATTTGAAGGTTGCTCTGAAACAATGATAATTGTATGAAGGTTAGACTGGTTTTCTTCTTATTTTTATTTTTATTTACTGCTATTATAGTAAAACTTTTTTATCTTCAAGT
>Ga0209542_10020351_pt1 | contig 10522 bp, 7 predicted proteins | sample RifCSPhighO2_01_FD_184028 | JGI IMG/M metagenome (GOLD analysis project Ga0209542, IMG submission 184028) | Soil microbial communities from Rifle, Colorado - Rifle CSP2_plank highO2_0.1 (SPAdes) (version 2) | ecosystem: Environmental > Terrestrial > Deep subsurface > Rock core/Sediment ...
AGATAGTTCTGGCAAAGTTTTGGCTACCAATACTACCAGTATCCAGACGCTTCTTTCCCATACCCAGCGATACGTTAAAGTGTCTTGGCCGTTTGCGTTGCCAGTGGACGCACGCGTATCCGTGGAAGTGGGGACAAATGTATTTGATAACGCTAATTATATAAAAACGCATGGCACTCAAGAGAAGTTTCAGCAACTTTTTTAGACGCTACCACTCGGGTATTGATGTCCCATTGTTTGTCACTGTTGTGGTACTTTGTTTGTTCGGCGTGTTTAATATGTACGGTATTGGTGGCAGTAATTCTCTTGTCACTAAGCAGGCGATATTTGTGGGGGCTGGGGTCCTGTTGATGAGCGTGCTGTCATTTTTTAACTATCGGTATTTTAAGAATTCATCGCAGTTCGTGCTAACTTTCTATGTTGGAGCGGTATTGTTTTTGGCCTTGCCATTTTTGTTTGATTCTATTCGCGGTGTCCAATCATGGGTTGTTATCGGCGGACTCACTTTTGAGCCCGCCGAATTAATGAAGATTATTTTGATTGTGCTGATGGCTAAATATTTTTCCCAACGCCATACGCTCATCAATGATTTCAGGCACGTGCTGATATCTGGTGTGTATTGTTTGGTACCGGCGGTTATCACCCTTATTCAGCCCGATTTAGGTTCGGCTATTATTATTACGGTTATTTGGCTGGGCATGCTTCTGGCCGCAGGCATCAATACTCATCACCTGTTCTTGTTGATTATCACGGGTTTGGTTGTGACAAGCATGGGTTGGTTGTTTATTCTCAAGCCGTATCAAAAAGTACGCGTGTTGTCATTCTTAAGTCCAGCCAGTGATCCTCGTGGTAGTGGCTACAATCTTATCCAATCTAAAATTGCCATCGGTAATGGTCATATTTTTGGCAATGGCTGGGGAAATGGACCCCAGACCAAGAATGGATTTTTGCCCGAGCCGTACAATGATTTTATTTTTGCCGCCACGGCCGACCAGTTTGGACTGGTCGGCCTCGGGGCGGTGATGGCGGCAATTCTATTTATCATCTCACGCATCTTACATATCGGTCAGCGGGCGGCGTCTAACTTTGGCAAGCTTTTTGCTCTTGGTCTGGTTATTTTTATTGCCACTCACACGATTATTGCCGCCTCCGTCAATGTTGGCTTAATGCCAGTGACAGGTATTCCGTTCCCATTTCTATCCTACGGTGGCAGTTCTCTGATTTCATTTATGATAGGCATTGGCATCATTCAAAGCATTAAACGCTACGGCTAAAATAAAATGGAACTTATTATCCATTTCAAAACTGGCCGCGAAGTTGAGCTTCGGCTATGCCAAAGCGGACAGACAATAGACCAGTTGATAATTGGGGTTGACTTTAGTTTTGACAAGGTGTTGGTAACTTCTATTGACAAAATTATCAAAAGGAATAGAATAGAGAAATCCTCTCTAAATACGGTAAAGGTCAGCTCCGAGGAGGACCTTTCAAGTGTTGCCTTTCGGGTGGCCCAGGCAGTGGCCGAAGCCATAAAAAGCCAGTGAAATTGAGCCGTATTCATTCAAGAATCCAGTAGATAAATAGCCCAGTATACACGACCCCAGTGGGTTTTCGTGTCTTTTTTATCGTTTAATAATTATCACCATTCGCATGGCCCGAAAAATATTTTCAAGACACGATGTAGACCAGATGGAAGCGCCAAATTTGGTGCAAGTCCAGTTAGATTCATATAAATGGTTCTGGGACCATGGCTTCAGAGAACTCCTGAAAGATGTTTCTCCTATTGAAGACTGGACCGGCAAGGAGCTGGAACTCCATTTCCTTGATTACAAACTGGAAGAGCCCAAATACGACGAACGCACTTCAGTTGAAAAGAATACCAGCTTTGAAGCTCCACTGAAAGTAAAAATCGCTCTCAAAAACAAAAAGACCGGCCAGGAGCGAGAGCAAGAATTGTTCCTTTCGGACTTTCCGCTGATGACTCCGCGCGGCACCTTCGTCATTAATGGTGTTGAGCGTGTTGTCATCTCCCAGCTCATTCGCTCTCCCGGTGCATTTTTCTCACTATCACGTTCCAGCCGCTACAAGCGGTTTTTCGGTGCCAAATTAATTCCTTCTCGCGGGGCTTGGTTAGAATTTGAAACCGAATACAATGGCGTCATTTCCGTTCGCATAGACCGCAAGCGCAAAGTCGCCGCCACCGCCTTGCTTCGCGCCCTGGGCTTGGCCAAAGATGAAGATATCAAAAACACCTTTGCCGATGTGGACACCGATCCTAACACTAAATACATTCTGGCGACTATTTTGCAGGACCCATCTTCAACCCAGGATGAAGGATTCATTGAACTCTACAAACGGGTCCGACCTGGCGATCCGGCCACACCCGACAATGCTAAGCAGATGGTTCAAAACTTGTTTACCAATTCTGCCCGCTATGACCTCTCCAAGGTCGGACGCTTCCGCATGAACAAGCGTTTTGACCAGGACATCAACTATGAAGACCCCAAGAATCGCGTCTTGCGATTGGAAGATGTCGTTTTGATATTGAAAGAAATCATCAAACTCAACAACAATCCATCGGCGATGCCTGACAATATTGACCATTTAGGCAATCGCCGTGTCAAAACGCTAGGTGAATTATTGCAAGACCGTTTGCGTATCGCTTTTGCCCGCATGGAACGCAATATCAAGGACCGCATGTCCACGACTGATGTCGCCACTGCCTTGCCATCCCAACTCATCAACGCTCGGCCATTTGTCGCCGCCATCAAAGAGTTCTTTTCATCCGGCCAATTATCGCAATTTATGGACCAGGAAAACCCATTGTCTGAATTGGAACACAAGCGCCGTTTGTCAGCCATGGGCCCGGGCGGTCTGACACGCGAACGAGCCAGTTTTGACGTCCGTGACGTTCATCCCTCTCACTATGGCCGCATTTGTCCGATTGCCACATCTGAAGGGGCTAACATCGGTCTAGTCAGTCATTTGGCGATGTACTCCAAGATTTCGCCGTTGGGCTTCATTATGACGCCGTATATTAAAGTTACTAATAGTAAGGTGACGGGCGAAGTGGTGTACTTGGACGCGACCGAAGAAGAACGCTATGTCATCGCCCAAGCCGGCGCCAAAACTGACAAAGCCGGTAAAATTTTAAGTGATGAAAAGATTCCGGCCCGGGTCAAAGGTGAGCCGACCACTGCTCTGGCTAGCGAGATTGATTTCATAGATGTTTCGCCACGCCAACAGTTTTCAGTGGCAACCTCTCTGATTCCATTCTTGGAGCATGATGATGCTAACCGCGCGCTGATGGGTACGAACATGCAACGCCAAGCCGTGCCGTTGATTATGCCGGAAGCGCCGTATGTCGGTACCGGTTTGGAAGAAAAAGTTGCTCGTGACTCGGGAATGTTGGTCATTGCTCCCGAAGCTGGCACCATTGCCAAAGTTGATGCTTCTCATATCGTTTTAGAAACCGATAAAGGCAAAGAGCATGAATTTAAATTATTAAAGTTTGCTCGTTCCAACAAATTTACTTCGCTCAACCAGCGGCCGATTATCCAAAAAGGCGATAAGGTCAAAAAGGGCCAGGTCTTGGCTGACGGTCCGTCTACCCAGGGTGGCGAGCTTGCTTTGGGTAAAAATCTCCTGGTCGCCTATATGTCATTTGAAGGCGCTAACTTTGAAGATGCTATTGTTATTTCTCAACGTGTGGTTAAAGAAGATACCCTTTCCTCTATAAATGTCGTTGATTACTCGGTGGATGTTCGTGATACGAAGCTTGGGCCGGAGCTGACCACTTTTGATATTCCCAATGTCGCCATGGAACGACTTAATGACCTGGATCCGGACGGTGTCGTCCGTGTCGGGGCTGAAGTCCACTCCCAAGATATCTTGGTGGGCAAAATTTCTCCGAAAGGCGAGTCTGATCTGACAGCTGAAGAACGTCTTCTCCGCGCCATATTTGGTGACAAGTCTCGAGATGTCAAAGATTCTTCATTGCGTCTGGACCATGGTAAACAAGGCCGTGTTGTCGGCGTGAAAACATTTTCCCGCGACGAAGGTGACAAATTGGATGTTGGCGTTATTAAGCGGATTGAAGTCTCCGTGGCTCAACTTCGCAAAATCCAGGTCGGTGACAAGATGGCCGGCCGTCACGGCAACAAGGGTGTTATTTCGGTAATTTTGCCTGAAGAAGATATGCCGTTCTTGGCTGATGGCACACCGGTTGATATCGTGCTTTCACCGCTGGGTGTCATCTCTCGTATGAATATTGGTCAAATTCTGGAATCTCATCTTGGCATCGCCGCCAAGAAACTTGGCTATAAAGCGGCTACACCTGCGATGACTGGTCCAGCCGAAGAAGCAATCATGGAAGAATTGAAAAAAGCCGGTTTCCCAGTGGATGGCCGTCAGCAACTTTACGACGGCAAGACCGGCTTGCCATATTCCAAACCGGCTCATGTCGGTATCACCTACTTTTTGAAACTAATTCACATGGTAGAAGACAAGCTTCATATGCGTTCTATCGGACCTTACTCGCTTATCACCCAACAACCGCTGGGAGGTAAAGCCCAGTTCGGAGGTCAAAGATTTGGCGAAATGGAAGTCTGGGCCTTAGAGGGCTATGGTGCCGCGCATACCCTGCAAGAAATGCTGACCATCAAGTCAGACGATGTTTTAGGTCGCGCCAAAACTTACGAATCCATCGTTAACGGCGAAGAAATCAGAGCACCACATTTACCCGAATCATTTAAGGTCTTGTTATCTGAAATCAAAGGCCTGGCCCTTAATGTTGAGTTAATAGAAAAATAATATGGATCTTGCATCAATAAAACTCAAAGTCGCATCACCGGATGATATCTTGTCGTGGTCATACGGCGAGGTGACCAAGCCGGAAACTATCAACTATCGCACCCAAAAGCCCGAACGCGAGGGTTTATTCAGTGAGGCGATTTTTGGTCCGACCAAAGATTGGGAGTGTTATTGCGGCAAATATAAACGTATACGGTATAAGGGCATCATTTGCGACCGATGCGGCGTGGAAGTGACGCGTAGTATCGTCCGCCGTGAGCGCATGGGTCATATCAAATTAGCTGCCCCGGTAGCCCATATTTGGTTCTTGCGCGGTGTGCCGTCCAAGGTGGCCGGTGTTCTTGGTGTCTCTCTGCCCGAACTAGAAAAAGTTGTCTACTTTGCTAGCTATATCGTGACCAAGGTCAACGAAGATCTCAAAGCCGAAGCGATGAAACGCGTTGAGAGCGAATTTAAATCAAAGATAAAGAACATCAAAGGTTCCGTCGAAGAGGAAGGTATCAAAGAACTCTTGGATCGTGAAAAAGGCAATCTCCGCAGTCTTCAGAAATACCAAATCATCTCCGAATTGGATTATCGCGACTTGGCGGTGAAATATGGCGAGGTGTTTGAAGCCGGCATTGGCGCCGAGGCGGTCAAAAAATTGCTAGAGGAATTAAATTTTGACCAGGTCATTGGTGAGATTGAAGGGGAATTAAAAAACGAGGGCAATCCGATGGAAATTCGCAAGCTCTCGCGTCGGTTAAGATTCATCAAGGGTATGCAGCGTTCTAATATCCGCCCAGAGTGGATGATTATAAGTATTCTGCCTATCATTCCGCCCGCCCTCCGTCCGATGGTGCCTTTGGATGGTGGCCGTTTTGCCACCTCTGACCTCAATGACCTCTATCGGCGCGTCATCAATCGCAACAACCGCTTGAAGCATTTGCTTGAATTGAAAGCGCCTGAAGTTATCACCAAAAACGAAAAGCGCATGTTGCAGGAAGCGGTTGACTCGCTCATTGATAATTCAATGAAGCGCAGTCAGACTTCCACCGCCGCCTCCACCGGTCAGAAGCGGGCGCTGAAGTCGTTGGCTGACATGCTCAAAGGCAAGCAGGGTCGTTTCCGCCAGAACTTGCTGGGCAAACGCGTAGACTATTCCGGCCGCAGTATCATCGTCATCGGACCAGAATTAAAAATCTCCGAATGTGGTTTACCAAAATCCATGGCCTTGGAACTGTTTAAGCCGTTCGTTATCGGTATTTTGATTAAGAAGGAATTGGCTCACAACATTAAATCCGCCAACCGATTGATTGAGCAGGAAACGGCCGATGTTTGGACGGCGCTGGAAGAAGCAATGCATGGGAAATTAGTATTGCTCAACCGCGCGCCGACTTTGCACCGCTTGTCGGTTCAGGCATTCAAGCCAATCTTGATTGAAGGTAAAGCCATCAAAGTGCCGGCTTTGCCGACCCTGGCTTTCAACGCCGACTTTGACGGCGATACGATGGCTGTCCATTTGCCATTGACTAACGAAGCCCAAAAAGAGGCTCACGATCTGATGCTTGCCAGTCATGCTATTTTGAAACCATCTACGGGCGAGCCGGTAGCCGCGGCCAAGAATGATATTGTCTTGGGCTGCTACTACCTCACCTGTGCCTTGGACGGTGCCAAGGGCGAAGGCAAGCGTTTCTCATCATACTCGGAGGCGATGCTGGCATATAGCCATGGCTTGGTAGACATTCAGGCCAAGATAAAAATTCCAGATCCGCATGTCATTGGCCGCGCGCCTATTATTGAGACCACTATCGGTCGTTTAATATTTAACCAAGCATTGCCGGCTGGCCATCCATTTGTTAATAAAAAACTTGCCAAGCGTGATCTTCGCGAAATTGAATCTGATATTTGGGATGAGCATGGTGAAGAAGTGACTGTTGAATTCCTGGATAGCATCACTCGCCTTGGTTTCCATTACGCCACGTTGTCAGGTGTATCTTGGAGCATGTCTGACCTGCGTATTCCAAAAGAAAAAGAGAGTATCATCACTGAAGCCGACAAACTTATTGAACAGAATAGTGAACTTTTTGAGAACGGATTTCTGACCGAACATGAACGTAAATCTAAAGCCATTAACATCTGGAATAACGCTAAAGCGACATTATCGGTGCTAGTCAAAAAACAACTCAAACCAACTGACTCTGCCTATATGCTCGTTGATTCCGTCGCCCGCGGTTCTTGGTCGGTGCTGGACCAGCTCATGGGTATGCGCGGTATCGTGTCTAATCCATCGGGCGATCTCATTGAGTTGCCGGTGCGCGCGTCACTTAAAGAAGGCATGCAACCGTTGGAATACTTCATTTCCACTCACGGTGCTCGCAAAGGGCTAGTAGACACCGCCTTGAAGACCGCCACTGCCGGCTATCTGACTCGTCGGTTGGTTGATGTTTCCCAGGATGTCGTTATTAGCGAAGAAGATTGTAAGACCAAAGAATTCTTCACCATCTATGCCGAAGATTGTAAGTTCAGTGGCGACTCATTAGGCAAGCGCGTCAAAGGCCGGATTGTGATGGAGGATATTGTTGCGACCGATGGTACCCTCGTCATCAAAAAGGGCAAGATGATTGACAAAGAAGCATCCAAGAAAATTGACATCCTAAAACTTCCAAAAATTCAAGTTCGTTCAGTCTTGAAATGCAAATCCATGTCCGGCCTCTGTCAGGCTTGCTATGGCTATGATTTATCAAAGAATGAAATCGTCAAGATTGGCGAAGCGGTCGGCGTGGTTACCGCCCAGGCTATCGGCGAACCGGGCACCCAGTTGACGATGCGTACTTTCCATACCGGCGGCGTAGCCGGCGGTGCTGACATCACGATGGGCTTGCCGCGTATTGAAGAAATTTTTGAAGTCCGTCCGCCACAATTCAAAGCCGTCATCTCGGACGTGGATGGTAAAGTGCTGGCGGTTGAGGATCACGCTAAACAGCGCGTCTTGGCGGTGGAAGTCGCCGGTACAGGCGAAAAGCGAGAATATGTGCTGACCCCGAACATCCCGTTAACGGTAGGTATTGGCGATCTAGTCTCGGTTGGCCAGCAATTGTCCGAAGGCAATGTTGACCTTCGCGAATTATTTGCCGCCACCACTGACATGGATTTGGTTACCCGCTATATTGTTCGCGAGGTTCAAGGTATCTATTCTCCGACCGGTGACAGTATCAATGACAAACATGTGGAGCTTATTACTCGTCAGCTTTTCTCCCGCGTCAAAGTGCTAGACATCGGTGAAACCGACCTCCTGGGTGAATCCATCGTTGAGAAGCGAGGCGTATTGATTGCCAACGAAAAAGCCAAAGCCGATAAGAAACAAGAAGCAACCTACGAACAACTCATCCTCGGTATCACCAAAGTGGCTTTGTCTACCGACAGTTTCCTTTCCTCCGCATCTTTCCAAGAAACTGCCAAGGTTCTCATTGACGGCGCTGTCGTCGGCAAAGAAGATTTTCTCCGCGGTCTCAAAGAGAACGTCATCATCGGCCGGTTGATACCGGCGGGCACGGGATTCATTCAGAAAGTGGGGGAGTAGCACTCGATCCGAGAATGCCTCATGGGATCGTGTCAAAACTCTGCTGAGTTTTGCACTGCCTCTCGCCTCACTCGGCTCCGCATGCTCCCTTAGAGGCATTCTCGGATCTCGCTAATTTAATTATCTAAAAGCCCTCATTTTGAGGGCTTTTAGTATGCTTGACTTTATCTTAAAATGACTTTATCTTAAAATAGGAGTATAGTTTAGGTATTGAGATTAGGGCACACGCAGGTCTCAATCCGAACACTTCACTTCTTCTTTCTCTCAACAGCGCCTCGGCGCTGTTTCCGTTTCCGGTGTGCTTCTAACAAGTCTTTTGGTCTTCGATATTTGAGAACTTTCATGATCCGCCGATTTAACTTCTCCTCGAGATCTCTGAAGAATCTTTTTGGATATCGAGAGAGATCAGATCCCTTTGGAATATATCTTCGAATGTATTGATTTCGATTCTCGACTTGTGGTTTTTCCCAGGCATGCCCCGGGAAGCAGAAGTACACATTAATCTCAATCTGCTGCTCTAACTCCTTGAAGTGTTGGAGCAGAATATCATTGTCTGTTGTCGCACTTCGCCATTCGGGGAAGCGCTTTTTAATCCGATGATACGCTCGGTGTACGTTGGCGGCGCTCACATTAATGATCTGCTCAAGAAACGTGACTCTCAGCTTTCGAATGACCACCACCAATACGATACCCTTCCCACTTTTGCCGGAAACAATGAAATCAGCTTCAGTGTCGCCAATACGTCTGCGCGTATTGATATGTGCTGGTCGTTTGTCGATGAACACCCGATCTTTCCAGGGTTTGGAACGAGGCTTGGTTCTCCGCCGCTTCCGTTTCAATCGCGCCCGATGAGTCTCAATATTTCTCCCGTATGGGCTCTTGATATATCGGTATATGCTGTCCTTGGAAACGCACTCTAGTTTTTTCTGCCGATGTTTCAATAGCCCCGCAATCATCTCGGGTGATTGATCATCGTACAACTCATACTCCACGAAGTCTTGAAGGGTTGGATTCCTGACAATCTTCATGCCCTGATATTTGCTTCGCCATCTTCGCACATATGCTTTGTGATTGGCTTTATCTGCGTCATATTGTCCGTTCACCCGATTCCGCTTCAGCTCTTCAGAGATCGTTGATACGGCACGATCCAGTGTGTTCGCAATATCTCGTATCGAATACCCCCTCCTTTTTAACAGGTGGATTTCATGCCGTTCTGATTTGGAAAGATGCGACCATTTTGAATACTTTTTTTCATGACTCAATCATATCAGGTGTTCGGATTCAAATGCGAATGTGCCTAGGCCTATCTGGCAAGTGCCAAAGGCCACAAGAGAGCGCAACTTTACATCAAGGGAGCTACTATGCCGGAGATTTTCTGCAAGGGAGACAGTGTCAAAATTCAGCCTGATCTGTGGCGTGGCAATGACAGGGTCGTCGGCAAGCGATTGATTGTCACTTCAGTCGTCCCGAATGAGTCACGTCATCCGCGCCACCCTCAGCGCGTTGGATTGCGGGAACAGGACGGAACTGTTCTGATGTTTCTGACCAGTGTCCCGATGTCAGTCGAGGGTGATCTTCTTAGGAAGGTTAGTCCTGACGAGCCAGACGATTTGACCATAGAGGGGTAAGGAGATTCCGATGTTCTACAAGGTCATTCGGGGCGAGGTCATCAAGGTGACGAAGGATGCTGTCAACGTGAAGACAGTCTGGGAAGGTACCAATCTTGGGGAGCTTGCGAAAAAGTTTCCCCGGAAGTACTTCACCAATGGAAATACGATGGATGAGCTTCGGCGGGTTGACATGCCGAAGTCTCTGCTAGTCACTGCCTTTCTGAAGCGGGAGAGCGAATCCGATGAGTGGAAAACCATCGAAGACCCGCGGCCATTCATCGGTGCCATCCCGCACGGCGAATCAAGGGTAATACCAATCGACCTGCTCCGTCTCGACTTGATTCGCTAGCCAGAAAAAACCCGACAGCGGGTGCCTATGGCGCCCGCTTTTTTCATACAAAAAGGGCCTGTTTTCATAGGTTCAACAAGTAACCGCAACACTTCTGGTATCCTAGAAGTGTATGAAATACAAGCATTTCTCCATTGAGGAGCGTGAGCTCCTCCAGTATATGTGGTGGGAAAGAAAGTCGGTCAGAAGCAT
>Ga0209542_10020352_pt1 | contig 10521 bp, 17 predicted proteins | sample RifCSPhighO2_01_FD_184028 | JGI IMG/M metagenome (GOLD analysis project Ga0209542, IMG submission 184028) | Soil microbial communities from Rifle, Colorado - Rifle CSP2_plank highO2_0.1 (SPAdes) (version 2) | ecosystem: Environmental > Terrestrial > Deep subsurface > Rock core/Sediment ...
TGTCCACTTACCAAGTAGGCATAGACTGCCGCGGCTCCGGAACTGGCTACGATTCGCTTAATATTGCCGAAACCAAAGCGTTCACCAATCGCGCGAACAACGCCAGCGTGGTATGCCGCAATCATGCCGCCGCCTTGCGTGATGATTGTAATATTACTCACTTGGGAACCTTCTTTTTTATTTTGTTTTTCAATCAACATACATTTACATATCTTATTATGTCATGTTTCTTTTCAATTTTTTCTCAACCCGTGTACGCGATCTCCTAAAGTGAGGACTCGGTAGCGGTCCATTTGCGGGTAATATTGATACATGATAAAGTATAATTATGAAACCGAAACGACACTCAATAATTTCAACCTATCCCGCAGTATTTGAGCCAGCCATAGAAGGCGGGTACAATGTTTTGTTCCCGGATTTTCCGGGGTGTGTCACTTTTGGAAAAACATTTGAAGAAGCGCAGGAAATGGCAAGGGAAGTTTTGGAATTGTGGCTAGAGGAATTATCCTCTCAAAAACAAAAGATTCCCGCGCGAGCACTTTATCCCATCATTAGTCAGATACAGGTATCATTCCCGCACTACTAGCTCATGAAACCGCTTTCCGCCAAGCGGATTATCGTAATTCTCAAGAGAAACGGTTTTATTTTTTCGCGCCAAAAAGGCAGTCATAGTATCTGGAAAAATCCGATCACCGGTAGCACGGTACCCGTTCCCCTCCATGGCGGAACAAGGCCAATTCCCACCGGAACATTTATGGCAATTGTAGATGAATCAAAAATCTCTAAGGGCGAATTTCGATAGTCACGACTTTCTCTCCCTTGCCTGAATGCGGAAGTTTTGATATCATTTGAATATGAATTTATGGCACGACATTTCTCTTGGTGATAATGCTCCCGAAGAAGTCAATATGATTGTTGAGATTCCAAAGGGTTCTCATAATAAATATGAGCTTGATAAGGATACGGGTCTTATTAAACTTGACCGAGCAAATTACAATGCATCCCCTTACCCGTGTGAGTATGGGTTTATACCACAGACGCTATGGGATGATGGTGATGCTATAGATGTACTCTTGCTTGCCACTTATCCGATTCACCCAGGAATTCTTGTAAATGTTCGCCCCGTTGCTATAATGGAAATGACAGACGGCGGTGAATCTGACCACAAAATAATTGCTGTTCCTGTGGACGATTTGCGCTGGAGTGACATGAGAGATCTTAAAGATTTGAATCAGCACACACTCAAAGAGTTCAAACACTTTTTTGAGGCGATCAAACTGCTCAAAGGTAAACCGATTGAAGTAACAGTGCATGGCTTCAAGGACAAAACGATAGCCACGGCGGCTCTTACGAAAGCCCTTGAAATGTATAAGCAAAAATTTATAAAATAAAGTAAAATAAATTATATGAATAAAAAACAGGCCTTGCGATTGCGCTTGAAACAAACAGGCAACGGATCAATTGTGGCCATAGTGGTTATTCTTTTGGTACTTATTGTCGGGGGTTATTATGTTTGGCGTAAGGAAGAAGCGCCAGCATCAACCGAGCCCCAAGTTGAACAACAGATAATGAGCGAAGATGATGCTAGCCAAACAGCTGACATGTTCTCGTCGCAATCAGATAGTGATGATTTCAGCTCAATTGAAGCTGATGTGAATGCTACCAACTTTTCTTCTATCTAATTAGTCCGGTTCATTGGTGACAACAGTTAAATTAAATAGGATAAGTCCAACGGAAGTTGAGATTGAGGGCGAAGTGTCGGCTGATAAGTTTGAGAGTTATAGAACGGTTGCTCTCAAAAGTTTATCAGCCAATATTGAGATAGATGGCTTTCGCAAGGGCTTTGTACCGGAGAATATTTTAAGCGAACGACTTGGCCCCGGGGTTATTTTAGAAGAAATGGCCGAGCGGGTTATTCGCGAAGAATATCCCAAGATAATTACCGAGCACAAAATAGAAGCCATTGATCGGCCAAGTGTACATATTACTAAAATTGCCCCCGGTAATCCGCTTTGTTTTAAAATTACCCAGCAAGTTTTGCCAGAAATAAAATTACCGGATTATCGCCAAATTGTTGCCCGTAAAAATAAAAACAAGCATATTGTTTTACCGCAAGCAGGAGGTATTGATACTGATATAGAGAAAAATAAAAATGTTAATCATGAAAAAGAGAAAGAAAACGAAGACGAGAAAAGATTGCGGGAAGAACAGAAGCATAGGGTAGAGTTGATAGAGGCGATTTTAGCAGAAACAGAAATCCAACTACCATCCAGTTTAGTTGAACGACAAATGGATAGGTTTGTTATTGAAGCACAGGATTGGGCAAAGCAAATAAATTTGAAATGGGAGGATTATCTTACGCGTATCAAAAAATCGGAAAAAGAATGGCGAGATGCTACCCGCTTGGATGCCGAGAAGCGCGTGCGCACGGAGCTTTTACTCAATGTGCTTGCTCGCACTGAAAAAATTGAAGTACCAGAAAAAGAACTAACCCGTGAGCTTGAGTCCTTGCTTGTTAATTACAAAAACGCCGACACCGATTCCGCTCGCACTTATCTCACTTCCCTTCTCCGTAACCAGCACCTATTTGCTCTCTTAGAATCTCTCTAGATTTTTTGAAGGAATAGATGCCTCTTGATTTATGTATATGTATAGTGTTTTGTATAATTCTTTTAGCTGGACTCGCTTGAGTTATAGGGGAATATTTGATAGTTTCAAAGGAGAAGTACCCGAATAATTTAGGGGGGAAAGGAGATACCTTGGAAGAGATCTTTGGCATTAAACACGAGGGGCGGGAATAGACTGTTGGTATCCACATGATAAAGAGCGTACATCTGAAGGAGCGCAAGGATGGCGAATCCTATCCCCCATGCCGCACTCCACAAGAGAGTTATTCTGTCTGTTGCCGACAAATAGCTGTGGAAAAATAGCAGAGTCAACGCAAGACCTGTGGCAGTCTGATAGAAATTGACCACGCGGGGATTCTCCCCTTTCATAGCAGGACTCTTGTAGAAGACCATAGAGATACTTAAGAAAAGTATCGATCCCAGTGAGTACGGGAACCAAGCGAAAGTATGTACCTCGAGCATTATTGATAGTGATTATTAACTTCAATAATTGAAACAGTGTCATCTTCTGTGAAAACAAAGAGGGCGCGGTATTTCCTATCTATCCTTATACTGAAAATGTTTGTCTGATTGGGTCTAAGTAATTCAAAATTTAAACTTGGGTGTGCAGGATTGGATCGAAAAAATTCAATTTGCTTGTTAAATTTTTTAGTTAGACCTCGCTCTCGCAAATACTTGATGATCTCGGGGTCAATTGGATCTATGTCAATCATTCAGCTTGTGAAGTATCTCGAGCGCTTTAGCCCCCTATCTAAACTTTCAATAAATCTTTTATTGTAGAGTCCAGTTTTCTTAAATTCTTCAATTATCTTTGCGCGACTGCGTATCGGTGGAACAAGGTGAGCAAATTTACCTTCCTTGGGTATGATACGATCAAAAGCTTCGGCTCTTTCTTTAAGTCCTCGGTATTCAATTCTAGGAATTGTTACTGTACTCATACCCGTATTCTATCAAACTTTCTAATTACTCTCAACTTACCCCATTTCGCCAAATAAACAACTTGGTTGCACATGGCAAACATCTGGTTACTTCCTAGCCGCGATAATTGTATCGGCGACATTGCGGGGCACGATGGCGTATTCGTGTGGGGTCATGGTGAAGGTACCACGACCTTCAGTCATGGATCTTAAGTTGGTGACATAACCGAACATCTCACTAAGCGGCACTTTTGCATGGATAACTTTAATGCCACTAGCGCGATCTTCAATCTGGTCAACTTGACCGCGTTTGCTTGAGAGGTTGCCAGTGATGTCGCCCATAAATTTTTCTGGGACAATTACCTCAATGCTCATAATTGGCTCAAGGATAACAGGGTTGGCACGCTTGGCTGCTTCTTGAAAAGCGAGTGAACCGGCCAACTTGAAGGCAATCTCACTTGAGTCAACATCATGGTATGAGCCAAAAGTCAGTTCGGCTGAAATGTTCGTCATGGGAAAATTGGCTACGATGCCTCTGGCCATGGCTTCTCTAATACCTTTTTCCACGGCTGGGATGTATTCATTCGGAATAACCCCCCCCCTGATTGAGTTAATAAATTCAAAGCCCTCACTCTTTTTAATATTCTTGGCTTTTTTTGCCTTGTTGCCAGACATGTTCGCGTCTTCTTTTTCAAGTGGTCGCAGTGTAATGACTGCGTGACCATACTGTCCGCGTCCACCTGATTGCTTGATGTGCTTGCCTTCTCCTTCGGCCTCGCTGGTAATGGTTTCTTTATATGCCACTTGGGGTTTGCCGCTAGTTGCATCTACTGTGAATTCGCGCTTCATACGGTCAAGCATAATTTCAAGATGTAATTCGCCCATGCCACTAATTATCGTTTCCAGTGTTTCCGGATCGGTGCTAACTCTGAAAGTTGGATCTTCATCTCCTAATTTTTTTAAGGCCATTCCCATTTTTTCTTGATCAGCTTTTGTTTTTGGCTCAATTTTCATTGAAACCACTGGATCCATTATTTCAATGGGGTCAAGCACAATAGGATAAGCAGGATCACAAAGTGTGTCAGAAGTTTTAACATCTTTCATGCCAAGGGTCGCGGCGATGTCTCCGGCAAACACCTTTTTAACTTCTTCACGATCATTGGCATGCAAACGCACAATGCGTCCCACGCGTTCTTTATTGCCATTGCGAGTGTTTAATATGTACGAACCAGCTTCTAGCGTTCCCGAATAAACTCTAAAGAAAATAAGTTGGCCAACAAAAGGGTCAGTTTGGAGCTTGAATGCCAAAGCCGCAAACGGGGCATCATCTCTTGCCGGGCGAGTATCGTCGGCGCCTTCCATGTTCACACCTTCAACCGGTGGCACATCAAGTGGGGATGGCAAATAATCTATTACGCCGTCAAGCACAAGTTGCACCCCTTTATTTTTAAGAGCTGAACCGCAGAAAACCGGCACGATTTCGTTGGCGATACAAGCTTTTCGCAATATTTCTTTTAACTTCTCAATGGATATTGTATTGCCAGCTAAGTACTCATTCATTGAATGCTCATCATTCGCGACAATCTTTTCTATTAATTCATCATGGAATTTTTTGCACTCATCTGCGTATTGCGCGGGAATTTCTGCTTCTTTAATCTCTTTACCTTTGTCCCCTTCAAAGTAGTACGCCTTCATCCTAAGTAGATCAATCACGCCTTCATGTTCTCCTTCATGACCCATGGGAATTTGCATGCGCACGGCATTTTTCGTCAATCTGTCTAAAATACTTGCGTACGAGCGTTCAAAGCTTGCTCCTGTCCTGTCTAATTTATTTATAAAACATAATCTGGGAACTTTCTGCTCATCCGCATAACGCCAATTTGTTTCTGACTGCGGTTCCACCCCGGCAACTCCGTCAAATACAACCACGGCACCATCAAGTACGCGCAGTGAACGTTTAACCTCAATCGTAAAATCAATATGCCCGGGCGTGTCAATGATATTGAATTGATGTTTTAGTGATTTATCAGATGAGTAAGTTGGTTGCCAAAAACAAGTAATAGCGGCGGCAGTAATCGTAATGCCTCGTTCGCGTTCTTGCTCCATCCAATCTGTTACTGTGTCGCCTTCATGAACTTCACCAATCTTGTGTGACTCACCGGTATAGAAAAGTATGCGTTCAGACACGGTCGTTTTACCCGCGTCAATATGCGCAATTATGCCAAAGTTCCGGGTCTTCTCTAATGAGTATGCTCGTTCCATGGTTTAAAAAAGTGGCCGTAGCCACAGCAATAATATATGTTATTTACTATTAAATCGCAAGTCTACCGACTTCAGGAGGTTGGGTCTCCTTACTTTCCTAGTTTTTCGTCAAGATTTTTGTATAGTGAAATAAGAGCTTGAGAAAGTATGGGCAGGTCCTCGGCAATGATTGCCCAGACTTGTTCGGGGATAATTGCCTTGTACTCATGTATTAACACATCTCGCGTGCCTGCAATCTTCTTCCACGGTACTTCAGGCGCAAGAATTTTAGTTTCGTTAGTTATGCGCTTAACCGCCTCACCTATTACAAGCAATCTTCGTATCACTGCATCAAGTAGCAACTGATCGTTTGCAAGATCACTCCCGGTAAAATTTTTAGTGTAAATTCCGATTTGCTTTATACTATCCTCAATGTCGTCGAGGTACACACGCTCATCTCTTTCCATGCTCATATCATTTGCACTAGGTTACGCATGATGTATGGAACCAATCTCGGTTTAATGGCGTCGTATTGAACAAGATCAACTTTTTTGCCCAGCACATCTTCAAGGTCTAGTTGTACACCAACCACATCGAACAAGCTCATGGTGTGGGGTAAATCTACCAAAATATCAATATCACTTTCATCCGTCGTATCACCCCTGGCATACGAACCGAAAAGTGCAGCTCGGCTCGCGCCTGCAGCTTTAAGTATTGGTACGGCCTTAGACTTAATTTCTTCTACCTTTGACATGATGAAAGTATATCACACGAACATCTCGAGGACTCATCTTTGGGCTACCAAGCGAAGTGGGCGAAGGCCTTGTTGGATTCGGCCATTTTGTGAACATTCTCGCGTTTCTTGATGGCTTCGCCTTCGTTTTTGGCGGCAAGCATTAGTTCTTGAGAGAGTTTATGATGCATGGGTTTGCCCTTTTTAGAATTAGCTGCGTCAATAATCCACTTCATGGAAAGGAATTGGCGCCGTTCTTCGCGTACCTCGCGGGGTACTTGGTAATTGGCCCCACCGATTCGACGGGAGCGTACTTCCATAAGGGGTCCGGCGTTAGTGAGTGCCTCATTAAAAACTTCAAGTGGCTCTCGTTTTGTCTCTTTTTTAATTTCCTCAAGAGCGTTATAGACAATTTTTTCGGCTGTTGATTTTTTGCCTCGTTCCATCACACGATTGATGAACTTCGAAAGAATCGCTGATTTATAAATGTAATCCGGCTTGGGAATATTACGATTTTTTACTTTTCCTCGCATGTTTTATTTTGGTCTTTTTGTTCCATATTTAGAGCGGCTGCGTTTGCGCTTTTCCACGCCGGTGGCATCAAGTCGTCCGCGCACAATTGTGTATCGCACGCCGATTAAGTCTTTGACGCGCCCCCCGCGAATCATAACCACGCTGTGTTCTTGGAGATTGTGGCCAACGCCCGGGATGTAGCATGTTACTTCCATGCCGTTTGTCAGGCGCACGCGTGCCACTTTGCGCAAGGCCGAGTTCGGTTTTTTAGGCGTGGTGGTTTTAACAACTGTACAAACACCGCGTTTGAATGGCGCGGGATAAAAGGTCGGTCGATTAGCTAGCGTATTAAAGCCACGAGCCAAAGCCACAGTGCGTGATTTACTAGCCACATGCTTGCGAGGTTTCCTGATTAATTGATTGATTGTTGGCATTTTTTAATTGCTAGACACTAGGTGTTAGTTTAGAAACAAAAGTCCCTCTGTGGGACTTATATAATGTACACAAATTAATAGAAAATAGCAAGTGCTGTGCCCATAGCTTACACTTTAACTTCCTAAAAGCAAGCGAGAGAGGAGAGTAACGGGAACAGAAATGATGCGCCAGCCAAAGAAAAGAAGAAAGAGAAGAATAAAAAGCTGGTAGCGGTTGAGGAAGTTTTCTAAATTATGAAAGCGGGCAGGCAGGAGAGCGAAGAGGAGTTTGGATCCGTCAAGTGGCGGTATGGGCACGAGATTAAAAACGGCGAGCAAAATATTAATGATCACAACCGTGCCAGCTAGAGAAAGAAATGAATCTGGCAAACTTGCAGAACCAAGTCGCACAAAAAGAGAGAAGATTATAGCCAAGAGTAAATTAGCGCTCGGGCCGGCCAAAGCAACGATGGCAGGACCCCATTTGCCCGCGCGTAAGTTGTATGGATTATATGGCACCGGTTTGGCCCAGCCGAAAACAAGAGCACCGGCCGTACTGATATACATAAATAGAGGCAAAATAATTGAGCCGAATAGATCAAGGTGAGATAAAGGATTGAGTGTTAAGCGACCGGCATAACGAGCCGTAGAATCTCCTAAATATTCAGCCGCGTAACCGTGCGACACCTCATGTAAAATAACTGACATAATTAGAATTATGATTTGGATAATTGCATTTTCCATAAGTTTATGATAACATAATTTTTACTATGAAATTTTGTCTAATTTGTGATAAAAGCGGAATGCGCGCTGGCGGTTATTCTAATCGCGTGCGAGCCACCAAGTTTAATCCCTCCGGCATTACCCGCAAACAACCCAATCTCCAATGGGTCCGTCTTACTGACGGTTCGCGACAGCGTGTTTGTACAAAATGTATTAAGGGTGGCAAACATTTAGAAATTAAAGGAGTTTAAAATAACATGAATACAAAAATTGTTGGTTTTATCGTCGCGATAGTGGTTGTGGGTGGCATAGTTTATGTAACAACATCTAATAACAAAGTAAGTAAAGGTGAATATGCAACAGTAGGAGACGCTGTAAATTCTGGTAAGAATTTGAAGTGCGAATATGCTACTAATCAAGCAGGATACTCATCTAAGGTGACTTATTACATTTCGGGCGAAAATGTACGAATGGAAGTTATGGCCATAAATACAACTTCGTTCATGATTCTTACTAAAGACAAACTACACACATGGAACGATCTCAACGCAACTCCTCGCGTTGTAACTCTAGCTCTTTCCGCGGGCGGCGCGTCTGAAGCAGTAGTCACCAGTCTTATGCGTACTCCCATCAGTGAATTATCTTGTACAGAAACAAACATAAATTCAAGTTTGTTTACTCCTCCAGCGTAATTGCGCCACCGTCAGACTTGATAGTTACTCGCCCAATGTTGGCGGTGTTTTTTATCTCAGCGCCAATCGCCACAAGATTATCCAACGCTTCTTTATGTGGGTGACCGTAGCGATTATTTTTACCTGCTGAAATGACAGCGATTTTGGGTGTGACGGTAGCCAAAAAATAAGAACCGGAAGATGTGCGCGAACCGTGATGTCCAACCTTGAGCACATCAACATCAAGCGCTCGGCCATACTGACTCGTCAATTGATCCTCTTGTTTTTTGGGCAAATCGCCGGTGAAAATAAAAGAGGTATTGCCGTAACGCAATATTGCCACTACACTGGCTGCGTTCGTATCTTTCTCAAAGTGACTCACCTCTACATTCGGGTAAATAACTTCTAAATACGCGCCTTTACCTAATGAAATTTTTTGGCCTGTTTTGGCAATGAACGAACGCAGGCCCAATTTTTTCGCCTTTTGTTCAAGCTCAATTTGGAATGGTTTGGTTGTACGCAAATCCGGTTCAATAAAGGCAAGCGCCGAATAGCGATTAAGTACGCCGAGCAGTCCCTCAATGTGATCTTGATCTGGGTGAGTGGCGATAATCACATCAATTGAACGATCATAAAAAGGCATCACTTTAGATAATTCTCGCAAAACCGCATTGCCCTTACCTCCATCAATTAAAATCTGCACACCATTTGGGCCGTCAATAAAAATGCTGTCGCCCTGACCAACATCAAGAAAGTTAACCGTAAGCACTCCCCCGCGTGTTTCGCTCGCCACCGCATACCAACACATTACATTCCCCAAAACCAAAACCCCCACCAGCGCCTCTCTCCAAAGAGTCTTGAATGCTTTCATTATTTAATTATGCCAGAAATTTAGATGTTATCTCCAATTTGGTAAATGGGTTGGATCATGGAGAGGGCGAAGAAACCAACACCGGCGCCGACTAAAAGCATGATGAGCGGTTCAATAACAGTGGAAAGATCTTTGACTACGGCATCAACTTCGTTTTCGTAGAACTCGGCCAGCTTAAGAAGCATCTCGGGCAGTTTACCCGTTTCTTCGCCCACGCTCATCATTTCGCCAACAAATGGCGGGTAAAATTTTTCGCTTGATGGACTACCGAAAATGGCCGAGAGATTCTGACCTTTGGGTATGGCGATGGCGGCAGAACTAAGTATTTCTTTATAATAAACATTCTGCAAAACTTTTTCGGTAATACCTATGGCTGCAACAATTTCTACCCCAGAGTGTAGTAAGGAGGCGAGAGTACGAGCGGTGGTGGCTGAGTTACTTTCTTTAACAATGTTAGAAATCAGAGGCATATGTAAAAGAAACCAACACCAAACTCTTTTGACTTGTTTAATTCGCGAAGCGTAAACACTTGCAACAATCAAACCGACAACAATACCTAAACCAAGCAAATAATGTTGGAAAATAAAATCCGAAAAACCAATAATAAGGCGAGTTGTGAACGGCAAAGTGGCGCCCAATTCTTTGAATGTACTGGAAAGCGTCGGCACAATATAAACAAGCATCAGTATGCCGATTATAATCATGGCCGAAACAATAATAGCCGGATACATAAGCGCCCCCCGAATGTGTTTGCGCAATTGGTAGGTTTTCATCATCTGAGTGGAAACTATGGCGAGCGATTCAGGTAGACG
>Ga0209542_10020356_pt1 | contig 10520 bp, 7 predicted proteins | sample RifCSPhighO2_01_FD_184028 | JGI IMG/M metagenome (GOLD analysis project Ga0209542, IMG submission 184028) | Soil microbial communities from Rifle, Colorado - Rifle CSP2_plank highO2_0.1 (SPAdes) (version 2) | ecosystem: Environmental > Terrestrial > Deep subsurface > Rock core/Sediment ...
GATGACTTGGGAGACTGAACCAGCCTGGGCCGAGGGGGCGCGAGGCGTCGAAGGAGAGGTTGGCATACAAAAGAGTTGAAAAAGCGAATGCTTCTTTTGCGTGTAAATACCGGAAAGGACAGAAAATTACAAGGCTCTTAGGGTCGCTTCTCCGCCGTTTTTTTTCGCCGTAACCAGCCCGCCGGATGATGCCGCCGCCTGCGCCAATACAGCCAGCCCAGCAGCAAGCCAACTCCGAGAAAAATAAGAACAGTTAACGCGGATTCGGCACTGTTAATACCATGGAGTAGGGAATCGGCCGCTTGCAGTCCGGTGTAGCCGAGCCAAATAAAAAAGAGACTGCGGAAGAAAAAGCCAACGATTGTGGCAATGAAGAATGTTCGTTGCTTCATTTTCAGTACGCCGCAGCAGAGCGACACCGGTGTGCTAGGCATCACCGGGATGGCGCGGAGGATCAGCAAAATGATGTCATCCTTATATCCACCCTGAAAATGCTCCGAGAACCGCTCGAGTTCACCTTGTTTTACACCAATGTATTTACCGTAACGCGGTACAACCGCGTCTTCGAGAACCCAGCCAAGCGCATAAAAAAGCCAAGCTCCGAGTGTTTTGGCCAGACTGGAAAGCAACGCCAGCCACAGGAGAAAGCCGAGACCCAGTTCTTGTTCCCGGGCAATTGATCCGGCAATGGCGTTTACAACTGGCGAGGGAATCGGTGCGACGATTTCTTCAATCACACCGCCGATCGTTACAAAGAGTTCAAGCGGAATAGCGTCTGCCAGGTCCGAAAGCCAAGTTGTAATTCCCTCAAACATGAAAACGTTTAGCAAGTTTGGTAAGTTTAGTAGGTTTACCGCTGAATAGAAACCTACTCAACGTGCTAAACCTACCAAACCTGCTAAACCGACAAGTGTTGTCTAACATCTACGATAAATGATGGTTGAGTCTTCTTTTTAAGAATCATAACAAGCCGCTTCACCATGCCAGGCGAATGATTGCTATTGCACCGTGGTTGTCGTCCCTCGTGTGCGCAGAGTCTCCTGCATCTGATCGCGGGCTTTATTCCCCATTTTATCCAGGCACATGGAGCGTTGCCGGCCCGGCGGTAGAAGCATGCAGCGGAGGCGTTCTTTACGTACATCTGTTACATAATCAGGTAGTAAATCGGTGTCGCCAGCCGGATCTTGCCGGAAGGTGCGGCGAGAGGCGGCCCGAGCTAGGGCTTCTTGGAGCCGGATTTGGCGAATTCGGTTGCGGAAATCAGTTTTGCCAATACCCATCTCTGAGCGGACATCGTTGGCATTTATAGGAGTACTGCGATTTGTTTGGGTACGGCGTAAGTTCGTGATCTGGCGGCTGATGCAGCGCTCCTTGTTGTCAGAATCTACATTTTTGCAAACGCGCTCAACTGCAGCCCGCTCACGCGACGTCAAATCATCCAAGGTGACGTTCTGGGAAGTCGGAACGGCGAGTAAAGCGGCGATGAGGAAAGAAGTCATGCCTCTATTGTCAGGATTGCGTCATTTTGCGCAAGTCTAAACTTTGGGTTTCTCCATGTTTTGCAATGTTACTCGGCCGTGCTGACTGGTTTTCTGCCATACTGATATCATGAAAAAAGGTTGGCTCTCTTTGGCCTTACTTCTGACCGCCTGCTCGTCTCAGCTGCCTCTCTTGGACACATTGCCATCATCAAGTTCCAGCTCCTTCGGTCTAGGTGCGGGTAATTTCTCTTTGGCAGCGAGTTCCGCTCCGAATGAGCTTGCGGTTTCACTTCCTTATAGTAGTGCGTCCTCCATTTGGAATGACGGCTTATCAGAAGCGCAATTGGACATTCTCCAGGGCGGGACAGAACGCCCTTTCACGAGCCCACTCCTCGACGAACATCGTCCGGGAACGTATTACTCCGTGGATTGCGACTTGCCCCTTTTCCGCTCGGAGCAGAAGTTTGATTCCGGCACGGGTTGGCCCAGTTTCTGGGCGCCCATCGAATCCGGCGCGATCGTGGAGCAGGTCGACACTTCACTTGGGATCAAGCGAACAGAAATTCTCAGCAAATGTGGTGGTCATTTAGGTCATGTCTTTTCGGATGGACCAGAACCGACGGGGCTGCGGTATTGTGTAAATGGGTTAGCGCTTCGATTTGTTCCCGATCCGGAATAACTACTCTTTGAGTGCTTGACACCTCCTGGCGAAAGGACAAGAGTTGCGCATCCTCAAGTATGGCCATAACCCTTTTAGCGCCGCAAGAATTCACAACAGAGGTTCCTCTGCTTGCTCAAAACGGTGCAAGAAATGGTCATCTCCAAGAAGAACGCTTCGAAACAGCCGCTAGTGTCAATTTGGTGCTTAATCACCACACGAATAGTTCTGCGGAACAGAACTCAATCAAAGAAGTTTGGCAGGCTTTCAAAGCTAATCCCAGACGCATAGATTTGCGTAATCGTCTCATGGAGAAATATTTACCGATTGTGAAATACCAAGGTGAAAGACTCTGGAACAAATTGCCCGATGGAGTGGAGTTGGACGATGTCGTCTCCAGTGGCGTTTTTGGGTTGATGGATGCGATTGATGGTTATGACCTTAGCCGCGGAATCAAGTTTGAAACATACTGTGTACCCCGCATTCGGGGCGCAATGCTTGATGAACTAAGGAAGATGGACTGGGTGCCTCGTTTAGTCCGTAGCAGAGCGACAAAGTTAAAAAATGGGATTGAAGAGTTGCAAACGCAGCATGGTCGAGATCCGACCCTCGAAGAGCTGGCAGAGTTTTTACAGTTAACAGTGGCAGATCTTGAGAAGCTCTTTGAAGATGCGCGCAGTGTTGGCATCATCAGTCTGAACACGAAATGGTATGAAACTGATTCGCATAAAGATGTGAGAGAACTCGATATAGTCACGAATCCTCAATCGGTTGACCCGACGAAACGTATTGAGGGTGGTAACCTTCAAGCGTATCTGCGTGGATTAAATCAAACGGAGCGTTTGATCCTTATTCTGCGTTATCATGAAGATCTAAAATTTAAACAGATTGCCGAACACTTGGGTGTATCTGAATCACGCGTGTCGCAAATGCATTCTGCTCTTATGAAGAGAATATATCAGCGGGCCGGACGGTATGCGCGCAGTCAGAGAACATTAGATGATCCCTTTCCTCTTAAAGCAGTGATACAAGCTGAATTCAGGCATACAGATTCCATTGGTTCTGCGAACACCGAACTCCAGTCGATCTCTCTCAATGGAGCCGAAGCGGAAATGTTGACCCCTTCTTCTTTTAAAAACGATGCCACTCAGGAGCCTATCAATGCCACAGAAATACACACGTCAGCGGGTCAGAATATAGGTGAGGATATTCTTGAGCGACTAGAAACGATTCATGAAGCTTTAGACTCTTTGGAAAAGAGTGAGGATTTTACAGCTGAGCAGCCAGTGCCATCTGTCCCCCAAGCACCAACCGCTAAAGCGATTAAAAATAGTAGACGGATAAAATTTCCTGAAACCAAAACTGCCCACCAGGAAAGGGTGGAATATATGCAAAGAGAAGCAGCAAGGCGGAGAAAAGAATGGCCAGAGTAGTATCGCCTGGGGTTCTTCAGTATTCTGAGGTCGTCCCCATGACATTCCCGATCGATCTTCCACAACAATCGCTAGACCTCGCGGCAGAACTCCGTTTGAACCCAGATGATGTGACAGAACATTTCATCCGGGGAACGGGAAAGGGCGGACAAAAGAAAAATAAAACATCCAGCATGGTCCAACTTGTTCATCTGCCCACTGGTATTGAAGTGCGTGTCCAGCGTTACCGCGAACAACATCTGAATCGCCTCGCTGCTTGGAAGCTGCTGATTCAAAAATTGGAAGACCAGGTGAAGGGAAAAGAATCAACCCGCGCGAAAGCGATGTTCAAGCTCAAGAAGCAAAAGCAGCGCCGCTCGCGCAAAGCGAAGGAGAAGATGCTTGATCAGAAACACCGCCGGTCGGAGCTTAAAGAAGCCCGAAAGCCGCTTTATTAAGGCAAAAAATGAAAGTGTAAAACATCTGAAAAAGTACATTTGTTTTTCCTGAAGCGCCCGCTATGCTCTCACGCATGGAATCTTTAGAAAGCGAATACGCCCGCGATCGAGCCACTATTGTTGCTTGCTACGATGAACTACAACCAGAGCAACAACTGAGAGACATGACATCTGAAGAATTTGCTGACCAAGTTATCGGTCGCACTCTTTTAGAAGCACACTTCAACGGTGAAGTTGATGCCGCCAGCCGAGATGCTTTGAGACCTGTCGTAGAATGGATTAACCAAGAAACACATCTTGCGATTGAACAAATGGGTTTTCAGTGGAATCAACAAACAAATGCTTTCAATGCACCAGGGGGCATGGGAATTTGGCTCTATCCAAAAGTGAGAGCAGGAATTATCGCCGCGCTCGTGAACCGAGGCGTGGAATTTTTTCGCGGTTGTGAGGAGCATTCTGGATATCTTCAGCCACCGACAGGGGAAGTGCAGAATTTACGCACTAACTTACGTGCTTACTTGAAGAAAGTAGCTAATTAGCTCCGTATAAACACCGGCGTCCCAACATCCACCCACGTGTACACAAAGAGGGCGTCTTCCGGCAAGAACCGGACACAGCCATGGCTCACGGGTTTGGCGGTAAGTTGAAAGATTCCAAGGTAAACTTCTCATTTTTTTGCTCGGATTTTTTTCTTTGAGGAGGATGAGTGATGTTTTTCGATTCTGGTTGGGGAGGAGGGATTCGAACCCCCGAATGCTTGCTCCAGAGGCAAGTGCCTTACCACTTGGCGACTCCCCAATAGATGACCGGTTTATCTTACTCAAAGCTTGGCTGGATGCGAGCAAGAAGCCAAAATTTCACAAAATGAGGCCATAGTTGTAAAATTTAATAAAAATGGTATAATATGAAAGTACTTTCAACATTCATATCCATTCCCAATCTCCTTTATGAGAAAGATTAATATGCAGACCGGCGCTGCCCTATGCACCGCGCTGGTTGTTACTTCTGTAAGCTTTGCGATGTCCGATCTACCGTCGCAGCTGAGCAGCCGTTTTTGGATTGCGGCCGAGCAAACTGACGGCGATTGCGAAGGCGAGCTTGATTGTGAAAAAACGGGTGAGCCAATAATCCTGTGTGGAAATGGTATTTTAGACAGAGGCGAACAATGCGATGACGGCAACCTCGTTGATGCCGATGGCTGCGATGCGCAGTGCACAACGGGCTTTAATTCGTATCCAATCAATTTGCGTCTGATGGGTCCGCAGACACCGCCGGTCATGCAGTATGAATTGACCGTTGGCGAAAGTATCCTGCTGAAAGCGGGCAAGCAAACTCCAGTGGCGTGGCCCAGCTTAAATGGATATATCTACAGTCAACTGGGCTGCCAGAAGGTTTCGAGTAGTTACATCAATTACAAAGAATTCCGCTGGAACTGCGTGGCAAAGAAACCGAGTGTCCACAATGTGTACTTTACGGTTGGTACACAACAGTCGAATCTTATTAAGATCATTGTGAAGCCAAAACCCGCCTCTTCGTCTGCCGCTTCCAGCAGTGTTTCGTCTGTAGCTAGCAGCAGTTCTTCCAGCCGCGGTCCGGCGACGTTGAATGTAGCAGTTAAAGCTCTAAACCAGTCTGGTACTACAGTTGTAGGTGCTCAGGACATACGGCTCTTCCGCTTTGAAGCCCGGTCCGGAAGTACCGCGAACGTGTTACTCAATAGCCTTATCTTACGTCCCAATGTTGGCGATGGTGAAGACATGAGTCGCTACGCCCTGTGGGTCGATAGCAACGGCGATAGCGTTGTCGATACGGTCATTCAGAATAATGTTGTTTCTCAGGGCATGAATGACGACATCATTTTCAATAACCTCACCAGTAGTGGTTTCCTTATTTTGGCTAATCAAACGGTGGTCTTCGAAATCCGCGGTGATGTGGCACCATCTGCTTCCGGCGTGTTCCGACTTGCCTTTGCTACTACTTCTACCTCAACTCCATATGTAGAGGCCGAAGATGCTGCAAATGGCGCAGACCTGACTGGCATTCAAACCGACGGTGTGTGCTTGGTGGTACATTGTAGAATTAAGGTAACAACTTCGGAGAATGGCTATGCCGGTACACTTTGGGCAATTGTTGAACAAGGTAACTTGTATATGAAGCGTAACCAAGTATTGCCGTCGCACCAGCTCCTCGGCGGCACTGTGGCTGAGTATGTTCTTGAGTTGTCCTTCACAGCAGAAAACGAAGACATTCGCATTGAAGACCTGATCATTACTGGGTCCGGCCGCAATGCGACTTCGGTCCAAAGCGTCCAACTTTTCTTGGGCAATGCGTCCACGCCATTCGCGACCGCTTCCTTCCCTTGCCAGGGCAGCATTTTGGCGCCGACTGACACTGAAAGTACCCTTGTTAACTTCTGTGCCCACATGGGAGCTGATCAACTAGTTATCCCAGGTGATAGTGGCGATGTTATCGTTACAGCACGTCCGGTGATCAAGAGTAACTTCGCCGGGGGTTCTGGCTCAGATGTGTTGGTCCAGTTCTTACTCGCTTCCAACGAAACCGCGACGAATGATATTCGCCAAACGGGCAGTGTCATCGTCGCTCGCGGTTTGGAATCCAATGGAACGCTTGATATGAACGATGGTGATAGCGTGGCAGAAGGTGAAATTTTTATTCACCCAACAATGCCTGCAGTAAATACTCAAAACGCTATTATCAAGGGGGTCTCGAACCACATCGTTATGACGAAGCTGGCTTCTATCACAAACGATGGTCCAGCGACTGGACAGTTGGCAGCAGGTCTCCGCGAAATTGCACGCATCCGCTTCCAGTCCGCTCCTCATAATAATGATGGGAACGACTTCACCCTTTCAGGGATCGTCCTGAATGTGAATGTGACCAATGCGTCTCTGTTCCGAACAGGTATCACGTTGGCCAATGCTAATAACCCAGAGAACACTGTGAACTGTAAGGCCTATGCGCATACAGGTGTTGCCATTACAACCGCCACCACTTCCGGGAGTTTCCTAGCGGCTTGTGAGAGTATTAGTAGGGTGATTGATGCCGAGCTGAGCAGTGGCGAAGCGAACAGCTTCATTTTGAAGGCAGATATCTCAAATCCGCAGATTGTGGTCTCAACGACATCTTCTCTGCAAGTCTCACTCCAAAGCTTCAATAATATCTTCGGCTTCTACGGCAGGAACAATTTCTCCGCTTACAGTCATATCCTTTGGGTTGATACCGGCGGTCCGGAAACAAGAGATGTTAAATACAGATGGATAGACTCGCCGGAAACGCAGGTCTTCTCCACGCTCTTTAGGTCCTAATCCACTTACAAATAACGAAGAGCCCTTCTCCAAGGGCTCTTTTCAATATTGCTAAAACGATTAAAAAGTGTTAAAATAGTAATGAAAACATACTTCCCACTCTTCTCATGGTTCAACATTCGCAGGGCGCAAATGGATTTGCGCGTTATGCAGGTGCAGCTTCCGCTGCCCTCTTCGTTTTTATCAGTAGCCTTGGCCTGACAGTCTCGCTCACGGGACAAATGTCCGTGGGCGACCAGATTCTGCCGCCGCAGCCGTCCAATATCATGGACGATGGCGATGTACGGTTCCGACCGACCGACAACCAGGTTAATCGGCAGCAGAACAAAGATCCCTGGAAGCGTGAAACCGGAGCGGGCTATGCCGGTGACTACGTCACTGGCCGGCCAGGCGGAAACCGCAGTGCGGTTTGGCTCTGGAAGAATATTCCAGAGGGTACCTACGAAGTGTATGCAACGTGGGAAAAAGGCGACAACCGCACGCCGGAAGCTCAGTACGCTGCAAGGTATAACCATGTTCCCATCATTGGTTGGACCGCAATGGAAGAACAGATAGTGAATCAAAAAGACGAGCCAAGCGGAGTCAGTGAATCAGGTGTTCAATGGCAATCAATTGCCAGGATTGAACTCAAGAAGAAGAAAAATGCAGTCAAGGTGACGGTGGCAGCTATGCCGCGGTTTAATAACAAGAATAAATTGATCCCGGAAGTGTTTGTGGCTGACGCCGTCCGGCTCCGTCCGGCCTCCTCACAAGGGCAAGTCTGTTACACGCCGAGCGATTGTCCGGCTGGACAAGCTTGCCGTGACATTGTTTGTCCGCCGGTGGATTGTCCGGAAGAAGACCCGAATTGCGGTGTCTGTTCCGGTATTTGTGATACGAAACAGGTTTGTTATGACTCTGACGGAGGGGCTATGCCTGAGGTCAAAGGCAATATTGTTGCTTACATGACCACGGGTTCTAACGGTGTCCTCGAACGGCACGAACAAGTTGATACGTGTCTGGGCAGGTCAGACCTTACTGAACACTCTTGCATAACCGATCCGCAATATGGAGATCAATACCAATCCACAGTCGTACATTGTCCGGATGGCTGTGTTGATGGTGTGTGTCTCCCCCCGGAGCAATGTAAAGAAGACAGTGACTGCCGAGATAACTACACTTGCCAGTTTCCTTCCTGCCCGCAATGTGCGGATGGTGACCTGGAGTGTGTATTTTCGCAGTGCGATGTTGGCCAATGTGTCACACAAGATTGTCTACATAGCAGCGACTGTCCAGCTGATCATTTCTGCTCGAATGTAAGCTGCGACTATAACGTGCAGTGTCCTGATAATGATCCATTCTGTTCATGCAGAGGGAGTTGTTTCCCTAATACAGGCATCTGCGGTAATGGGATTGTCGAGTACCCGGAACCTTGTGACGATGGCAACGCGGAAACGGGTGACGGTTGTACGGCTGACTGCCGAGTTGAGCCGGAAGACATCACTCTTTCAGGCCGCTTGGTTGATCAACTGACCGGCGAACCTGTGGTTGGTGCAGCTTTGCAAAGTCCATATTCATATTCGCCGTATGGAGAAGTTCGGACCGATGAAAACGGACGTTTTGAATTTACGGTTCGTTCTGATTTTTCTGTCGACAATTTTGGTCAGCCTCAACAACAGCAAAGTGGCACTTGGTGGTTTTATCGTGATTGCTACGGATATGCGGCAATTAACTTGACCAGGGGTTACAGTCAACGCGACCCAATCAAACTTGCTCTAGTGATCGATGGTTTTGATCAGGAACAAGTCGTGCGTGATGTTTCTGGGCAATCTCACATAGATGTTGGCGATGTGAGCTTTTATCCAAATGCAAACCTGCGAATAGTTACTGATGAGCCAATGAGTTTTGAAATTCGAATCCCATATAAGAATTTTAACGGTTACAACGGTCCGGGTTACTCCATACCTACGACCGACTTTATTCTCTCCAATACATTGCCGATCGATTACGACGCATCAGTTATTTTCACCAATGCAAGTGGGGCTACATTTAAGACTGGGACCTATCATGTACCTCAAGAAGCTCATTGCGGCACGGTTCTATTAGAATTTAGGGATGGCGACGGCGAATGGTCTGTGCAACAGCCAATCTGTGGAAATGGAATTCGAGAAGGAACCGAGCAATGCGACGATTACAACCTTAATTCAGGTGATGGATGCAATGAGCTGTGTCAGTTGGAAACTGCAATTTGTGGTAACGCTCAACTAGAAAGTGGTGAATGGTGTGATGACGGCGATGCTGACTCCAATGATGGCTGCACGTACGCCTGCCAGCAAGAGCCTGGTTATTATTGTGAAAGTAATTTTGGTGAGCGGAGCACTTGTACATTTGTTTCGGGCAATGGACCAGAGTGTTTGGGACATCGGGCTACGATCTATGTGGATCCTGCAGGAATCATTGTAGGAGGCTCTTTAAATGGTCAACAGTACAATGGTCGGCTTGATGCTGGAGCCACGGAAAACCGCTCTCAAATTATCGTTGGAACAAATGGCAATGATCAAATCAATGGCAGCCTGGGCAACGATATTATTTGTGCTTTAGCAGGGGATGATGTGATAGAAGCCAGCACTATGTCCGATGCGATAGATGCCGGAGCAGGTAATGATATCGTCAATGGCGGAACGCAGGATGATATTATCTTTGGTAGCGACGGTGATGATGTTGTTAACGGAGGCACTGACGAAGATATCATTTGTGGCGATTTAGGAAATGATGAATTGGACGGTGGCACCAACAATGACCGTGTTGATGGTGGTGAAGGAACTGATAATGTTACAGGCGGGACCGATGTGGACACCTGCGCTCGAGGTGAAGTGTATCAGCTTTGTGAGGCCACTACGGAACTGATTGAGAATTGTGTTATGCCACGCACAGGGTGCGGCAACGGTATCTGTGAAGCAGGCGAAGAAGTCGTTTGTGTGACAACTCCTTGCTCATCCTGTCCTCAAGATTGTCATGGTTCTGGTGGCGAATGTGGCAACGGCGTTCTTGACGATGGGGAACAGTGCGATGACGGCAATACCGTTGCTGGCGACGGTTGCGACGCACAGTGCCAAGTTGAACCGGACTTCCGTATTTATCCGCTCACACGCTTCAATGTTCCGCGCCAGATTCTGGGCGGGACATCAGAGCAGGCCTTAACGATT
>Ga0209542_10020357_pt1 | contig 10520 bp, 10 predicted proteins | sample RifCSPhighO2_01_FD_184028 | JGI IMG/M metagenome (GOLD analysis project Ga0209542, IMG submission 184028) | Soil microbial communities from Rifle, Colorado - Rifle CSP2_plank highO2_0.1 (SPAdes) (version 2) | ecosystem: Environmental > Terrestrial > Deep subsurface > Rock core/Sediment ...
GGCCACGGCCAGCTCACCCACTTCATCGGCCGCATAATCCGGCGCCAGTGGCGGTGCCAGACCCAGTAGCTGATCGCGATGACGTACCTGACGCGCCAGCCTTACTACCGGTGCCATTACCTTGCGCGCCAGCACCCAGCCGAGAAACACCGCCAGCGCCAGGCTCAGCACGAAGCCCACCAGCACCACGGCAAACAGCACTCGCTCGCGCTCTTCGAAGTCACTCTGGTCCTGCAACAGCACATAGCGCCGACCATCGACCACCTCGACCATCGCGTGGTACGACAGCTGCTCGCGAAAAACCTCGTGAAACCCTGGATCCAGGTGCCGCAAATCCTTGGGCAACTCGAAATCGCCCCGCCCGCCGCTGAAATAAAACAACTGGTCCGGTTCCGGGCGATGGCTCCAGTCCGAAACGCTGTCCATCAGCAACAGGCGCTGCAAATCGCCACCCAGGCCCGCCGAGATCAATTTTTCTTCCACCAGGTGCACGGTGGCAACGATGCCCATGGCAAAGGCGCCCGCCACCAGTGCACTCATCAGCGCAAAGGCAATGATGATCCGTTGAGCGAGGCTCTGTTTAAACTCCATCACGCCCCTCGGCCAGGCGGTAACCCACACCGTGCACGGTTTGCAGCAGCGGTTTGGCGAACGGCTTGTCGATCACCTGGCGCAATTGATGGACATGACTGCGCAGGCTGTCGCTGTCTGGGCAGTCATCGCCCCACAGGGCCTCTTCGAGAATTTCGCGGCGCAGTACATGCGGGCTTTTCTGCATCAGGACCGCCAGCAACTTCAGGCCCACCGGGTTGAGCTTGAGCAATCGGCCTTCGCGGGTGACCTCCAGCGTATCGAGGTCATAGCTCAGGTCACCCACCTGCAAGGTCCGGCGACCTCCACCTTGGGTGCGACGCATCACTGCTTCGATCCGCGCCGCCAGTTCAGACAAGGCGAAGGGTTTGATCAGGTAGTCATCGGCACCGGACTTGAAGCCTTGCAGCCGGTCGTCCAGTTGATCACGGGCAGTGAGCATGATCACCGGCGTGTCGCGCCGGGCATCTTCGCGCAGGCGTTTGCACAGCGTGTAGCCGTCGATGCCAGGCAACATGATATCGAGTACGATCAAGTCGTAATGCTCCGTAGCTGCCAGATGCAGGCCCGACAAACCGTCCTGTGCGCAATCCACGGTATAGCCCTTGAGTCCCAGGTAATCGGCCAGATTAGCCAGGATATCGCGGTTGTCTTCAACCAATAAAATTCGCATGGGCATCTTCTCCGTACACAATAACGGCCGTCTCGGCCCGCGCAGCTTAAGGCCAAGCGTGATTCAGGGCCAGGGTTGCGTGCAGTCGTCGGTTGGGCGAAATCGTCGGATCAAGCCCCAACGTTTTTTTCACTATCGGTTCACGGGTTGACGACAGGGTCGAGCCCAGACTCCGCGCGGCTGCGTATTCAAGAACATTTCACTGACCAAGGATTGACCATGGTTTCGATCTCTGCACGCCCCGCTTCTCGCCCGCTCAACTTCTGGGTGTGCCTGGGTGTTCCCGCCGTTGCGGCAATCATTCTGGTGTTGCTTGAACTGACGACCCTGGACATGGACCTGGCCAGGCTGTTCTACGATCCGGTCGCCGGGGACTTCATCGGCCGGCACAGTTATTTCCTGGAAACCGTCCTGCATGATCGGGCCAAGCAAGTGGTTATCGCCTTCTCGGTGCTGGCTATCCTCGGTTTTGCCGGTTCGTTCTTTCTGCCCCGGCTCAAGCCGTTCAAGCGGGAACTGGGCTGCCTGGTGCTGTCCCTGGGGCTGGCGACGTCCTTTGTCACGCCGATGAAAGCGGTGACGGCGGTGCAATGCCCGTGGAGCCTGGAGCAATTCGGCGGTCACGAGACCTACAGCGAATTGTTGAGCCCGCGTCCGGCTACAGAAAAACCGGGGCGTTGCTGGCCTGGCGGTCACGCCGCGACCGGTTTCACCCTGTTTGCACTGTTCTTCGTGTTGCGTGATCGCCGTCCGCGCATGGCGCGTGCGGCCTTTGTTTTCGCCTTCGCCCTGGGCTCGGTTTTTTCCATCGGCCGGATGCTGCAGGGAGCACACTTCTTCTCGCACAACGTGTGGACGGCGGTATTCTGCTGGCTGATTTGCCTGGGGTCGTATTACTACATCCTTTATCGACCCACTTCCAAGGCCGAGAGAGAGCTCGAAGCACAGCCGGTCAGTGCCTGAAATACAGATCAAATGTGGGAGCGGGCTTGCTCGCGAAGCTCTTAGGCTTTTTCCCAAACTTCGAAGTTGTATGCCGGCTTGTCATCCACAGCCGGGTTTTCGATGTTGGACACCAGCTTCCACTGCCCCGAATCAAACTCCGGAAACCACGCATCCCCTTCCGGGCTCAGTGCCACACGGGTCAAGTACAACCGATCTGCCTGCGCCAACCCCTGCGCATACAGCTGCGCCCCGCCGATCAGCATCAGCTCATCGACGCCCTGCTCTTTGGCCCACTCTTCAGCGCGAACCACGGCCGCCTCCAGTGAGGGGTAGACCTCCGCGCCTTCGAGTACCAGACCCGCCTGACGACTGACCACGATGTTCAAGCGACCTGGCAATGGGCGACCGAGGGAGTCCCAGGTCTTGCGCCCCATGATGATCGGCTTGCCCAGGGTGGTGGCCTTGAAGTATTTGAAGTCCCCCGGCAGGTGCCAGGGCATGCAGTTGTCGATGCCGATCACGCGGTTTTCACCGAGGGCTGCGATCAGGCTGAGGGGGAGTGATTTAGTCATGCCGGCGAGGATACCAGAGCCGCGCTTACCCGGATAAGCGCCACAGCGGTTATGCTCACAGTTCAATTAAGCGACGGGATGCCGCGTGACTGAACTGAATAATCTCTGGCTGACAGAAACCATCCGCCTGCGCGAAGAACACGCCGGCCCCCTGGAAGATCTGGAAGCCAATCGGCTGGCCCGCAGCGCCGGCGGCGATCTGCCGGCACGCATACAACGCCGCGCCCTGTGGCTGGCGGAACGCGATGGCTTGAGCGAGGCACTCAAACACTGGCTGCAGGGCGCTCGACTGGCGCTGATCGTATTGGCGGTGCTGGCCGTGGTCAGCGGCACCGGCTTGGCCTTTGCCGCGATGGGCGACGGCCTGCACCCGGTGAATGTGTTCTGGGCGCTGGGCAGTCTGCTCGGGATTAACCTGATCCTGCTGTTGAGCTGGGCCTTGGGCCTGGTGTTTGCTGGCGAACACGGCGCCAGCCTCGGCCGCTTGTGGTTGTGGCTAAGCGAAAAACTCGCCCGGGACGCCAAGGCCGCACAACTGGCGCCGGCCCTGCTGCTGTTGCTGCAACGCCAGAAACTCAATCGCTGGGCCATCGGTGTTGTGGCCAATGGCCTGTGGTTGTTGGCGATGCTCAGTGCTTTGGTGATTCTGCTGACGTTGATGGCAACCCGGCGCTACGGCTTCGTTTGGGAAACCACCATCCTCAGTGCCGACACATTCATTGCCATGACCCAGGCCCTGGGTGCGCTCCCAGCCTTGCTTGGTTTCAGTGTGCCGACTGAACAGATGATCCGCGCCAGTGGCGACGCCGCACTGAATATCGAAAGCGCCCGTCAGGCCTGGGCGGCTTGGCTGGTGGGCGTGCTGCTGGTCTACGGCGTCGTGCCGCGCCTGCTGCTTGCAGTGTTTTGCCTGTGGCGCTGGAAAACCGGCAAGTCTGCCTTACGCCTGGATTTGAACCTGCCCGGTTATGCGCAACTGCGCGAACGCCTGATGCCTACCAGTGAACGCCTGGGTGTCAGCGATGCCGCACCGGCTCAACTTCATCGAGTGGAAAGCGGCGTCAGTGAACAACAAAGCGATGGCGCGCTATTGGTCGCGATCGAACTGGACGACGACCGCCCGTGGCCGCCACAACTGCCCAAGAGCGTCAGCAATGCCGGCATCCTCGACAGCCGCGAATCGCGGCACAAACTCCTCGAACAACTGAGCCGCTTTCCGCCTGCTCGCCTGGCGATCGCTTGCGATCCACGGCGCTCGCCGGATCGCGGCAGCCTGGCACTGATTGCCGAACTGGCCCGCAGCGCCAGCGCGACCCGCATCTGGTTGCTGCAAGCGCCGCCGGGTAAAGCGCTGGATGCCGAACGCCTCGGCGATTGGCACGTGGCGCTGCAACAGCTTGAGCTGCCGTTCGCCGATTGCGCACCGATGAACTGGCTGGAGACGGGCCATGACTGACACCAGGAAGCAGCCTCTGAAACTCGCGGTCGTCGGCCACACCAACGTCGGTAAAACCTCATTGTTGCGCACCCTGACTCGCGATGTCGGTTTCGGCGAAGTGTCCCACCGTCCCAGCACCACGCGGCATGTCGAAGGTGCGAGGTTGTCGGTAGATGGCGAACCTTTGCTTGATCTCTATGACACGCCCGGACTGGAAGACGCCATCGCCCTGCTCGATTACCTCGAACGCCTGGAGCGCCCCGGCGAGCGGCTGGACGGCCCGGCACGGCTGGCACGTTTTCTTGAGGGCAGCGAAGCCCGGCAGCGCTTCGAACAGGAAGCCAAGGTGTTGCGCCAGTTGCTAGCGTCGGACGCCGGGCTCTATGTGATCGACGCCCGGGAACCGGTCCTTGCCAAATATCGCGATGAGCTGGAAGTGCTGGCCAGTTGTGGCAAACCGCTGCTGCCGGTGCTGAATTTTGTCAGCAGCACCAACCACCGCGAGCCGGCGTGGCGTGAAGCGCTGGCGCGTTTGGGTTTGCATGCGCTGGTGCGCTTCGACAGCGTCGCACCGCCGGAGGATGGCGAACGCCGACTCTATGAAAGCCTCGCGCTGCTGTTGGAACATGCCCGTCCACAGCTTGAGCGGTTGATTGCCGATCAACAGGCACAACGCTTGGCGCGCCAGCAAAGTGCGGCGCGCTTGATTGCCGAATTGTTGATCGATTGCGCCGCCTGCCGGCGCAGCGTGGTCAGCGAGGCCGAACAGGAACAGCAAGCCATCAATGAATTGCGCAAAGCCGTTCGCCAGCGCGAACAACGCTGCGTCGAAGCCCTGCTCAAGCTCTATGCCTTCCGCCCACAGGACGCGGCGGCCAGCGACTTGCCGCTGCTTGATGGGCGCTGGGGCGACGACTTGTTCAACCCGGAAACCCTCAAGCAACTGGGCGTGCGGGTCGGCGGCGGGATCGCGGCCGGTGCAGCAGCCGGCGCCGGAGTCGACTTGCTGGTCGGCGGTATTACCCTCGGCGCGGCGGCTCTGGCCGGTGCGATTGCCGGCGGCGCCCTGCAAACCGTGCGCAGTTATGGCAGTCGGTTGCTGGGCAAGATCAAGGGCCAGCGTGAGCTGACGGTCGATGACAACGTGCTGCGGCTGTTGGCGCTGCGCCAACGGCAACTGCTGCAAGCGCTGGATGCCCGTGGGCATGCGGCGATGGACAGCATCCAGGTCGCCACGCCCCAGGACAAGACCTGGCGCGAGGGCACACTGCCGGAAGCGCTGAACAAGGCACGGGCGCACCCGCAGTGGTCGTCGCTCAATGCGCATCCAAAGTTGAATCAGGCGGAGCGTCAGGAGCAGATTGAGGAGTTGGCGCAGCAGCTTTGATGCGGTTGATCAGCGCCAGTTGAACTTCACATAGGTGGTGCTCAACACCATGACAAGCTGTTGGTCCACCGCATCCTGATTGCCGTCGTTATTCATGTCGTAATTGACCAGCCAGTCCAGCTTGCCGTCGTTATTGGTGTCGTAGGCCGAGGCGGTGTAAGCGATGCTTTGATCTGAAGGTTTGCCGACACCCTCATGAAAGTGCAGGCGTACGGTGTCTGGCGAGCCGTCCCTGGCAAAGTCCTCTGTAAATATCTTGAGATAACGCTCCCAGGTAGTTCCACGATTGAACCAATTGAGCCGCAGGAACGCGTCTGCAAACGATTTGAGTAACCGTTCGTCCTTAGTGTTTTCCTTACCGTCGTTATTCACATCGCCAACCTGAAAATCAACTTTGCCATCGGCAGTGATATCCAGTGCATATGCCTTGTGAACGAGCCGATCTTCGGCACCGTTAGTCTCTTCGAAGAAATGCAGGAGCACGGTGTCAGCCCTGCCGTTTGCGCTGCGGTCCTGGGCAGTGATTTTCAAATAACGCATGGGGATAGCTCAGATCAAAATAGGGTGATCAAGCTATCCCGTACCGCTGAAACCCTCTGCGCGAATAATCTCTACCTCGTGTAGGTTTTTTCAGCAGTACTTGTCGTTCAAGCCACCTTGGGCAAAAGGCCCAGAGCCTTGCGCTTCAAAATATCGAGATCCAGAAGCGGTACGTTCATCTCCTTGGCCATCTCATCCCACTGCCGCATGCGCAAACTCACCGTGCACAGCGGGTCTTGTTCGAACGCCTCTGCCTCGGCAGCCGACATCACCCCACCCTGATACTCCAAGGTCCGGCGACTGGCTTCGCTCAAGCGCTCGTAGTACCCCGGCTCTTTCAGCGTCAGATACCGCTTGGCTTGCACGTGGTACTCCACCAGCCGCGCCATGCGCTCGCTGAAGCCGACGCTGCGCAAGTAATTGGCGCCCAGCCGTTCATGGCTGACCACGCCAAAGCCGCCCATATTCTCGGCGCCTTCGGCGCAGATGTGCCCGATGTCATGGAAAAAAGCGGCAAGCACCACTTCGTCATCGAAGCCCTCGGCCATCGCGCACTGCGCGGCCTGGGACATGTGCTCGATCTGCGACACCGGCTCGCCGATGTAGTCGGCATCGCCGAAGCGTTCGTAGAGGGCGAAAACCTTGGCGACTGCTTGTTCGTTGGGGCTCATCAGAAGTCTCGCGATGAAGTGGGATGAGTGCTGAATTGTAGACCGCCTTCGCGGGCAAGCCCGCTCCCACAGTGGACAAGGTGATGGACAAATTGTGTGCACACCAACGATCCCTGTGGGAGCGAGCCTGCTCGCGAAGATGCCCTTTCAGGCGGCGGAGATTTACTTGGCCGCCACCTTCTCGGACTTGCCGTCATAACGCTTGCGCCATTCGGTCAATATCTCGTCGCGATTCTTCGAAGCCCAGGCAAAGTCGTTCTTGATCAAGCGCTGTTCATAGTCAGCTGGCAACTCGGTCTGCGGCTTGGCGATTCCCGGCTGTGCGAGTACGGCGAAGTTTTCTTTATAAAGCTCCATCGCCTCGGGGCTGGCCGAGAAGTCCGCGAGTTTCTTCGCGGCGTCTTCATGTTGGGTACCCTTGATCACGGCCGTGGCTTCGATCTCCCAGCCCAGGCCTTCCTTCGGCAGGATGATGTCCAGCGGCGCGCCCTGGCGCTTGAGCTGGACAGCCGGGTATTCAAAGGAAATACCGATCGGGAACTCCCCCGCCGCCGCCAGTTTGCAGGGCTTGGAACCGGAGTGAACGTACTGGCCGATGTTCTGGTGCAGGCCGTCCATGTAGGCCCAGCCCTGCTTCTCGCCGAAGGTTTGCAGCCAGGCGCTGACGTCAAGGAAACCGGTGCCGGAAGACGCCGGGTTGGGCATGACGATCTTGCCTTTGTACTCTGGCTTGGTCAGGTCTTGCCAGCTCACGGGCTTGCTCAGGCCCTGCTTTTCGGCTTCGACGGTGTTGAAGCAAATGGTCGCGGCCCACACGTCCATGCCGACCCAGGCTGGCGGGTTGGCGGCGTCGCGGTAGTTGCCCCAATCTTGCCAAGGTCTTTGGGCGCGTAGCTTTGCAGCATGCCTTGCTGGTCGAGGATTGCCAGGCTCGATGCGGCCAAGCCCCATACGGCGTCAGCTTGTGGGCGGTCTTTTTCGGCGAGCAATTTGGCGGTGATGATGCCGGTGGAGTCGCGCACCCATTTGATCTCGACGTCCGGGTTGGCTTTTTCGAACGCCTGCTTGTAGGTCTTGAGTTGCTCGGCTTCGAGGGCGGTGTACACCGTCAACTCGGTTTTCGCCGCAAAGGCGTTCAGGCTGAAAGCGGTGAGGACAGCAGCGGCCAGGGCCATAGGCTTGAACATGATCTTTTCCTGTAGTTGAGTTGAGAGGGTGAATCAGTGACCAGGCGCGGTCTGCCGCCAGGCTTGCGAGCGACGCAGCAAACCGCGCGAAGCCCAGGCCAGCAGCAAGGACACACCCGCCGAGGTGAACAGAATCAGGGTCGACATCGCCGCCGCACCACCGACATTGCCGGCGTCGTCCATGTTCAGCACCGCGACCGCCGCGAGAATGGTGTCGGGGCTATAGAGGAAGATCGCTGCCGAGACGGTGGTCATGGCCGAGACGAACAGGTAGCGCACAATATCCAGCAGCGCTGGCAGGCAAATCGGCACGGTGACCCGCAAGTAATGCCGATAAAGCGGCGCCTTGAGTGACAGCGCGGCGGCTTCGAACTCGGCATCGAGTTGGCGCAGCGCGGTGGTGGCGGTCATTTGCGCAGTGGTCAAATAATGCGCAATGGTGCAGACAACCAGCAGGGTCATGGTCCCGTAGAGCACATGCAGCGGGTTGCCGGTGAGGTTGAAGAAGAAGACGTAACCCAAGCCCAGCACCAGGCCCGGCACCGCCATCGGTACGAAACTGAGCATGCGCAGGGTCAGGTTCAGCCCGCGCTGGCCCTTGGTTTTCTCCATCAAGTAGGCGCCGGTGAAGATCAACAGGCTGCCGATCAGCGCCGTGCATAACGCCATCTTCACGCTGTTGCCATAGGCCAGCCAGCCGCCACCCGCGGTGTCGTTGAACTGGTAGTGGTTGAGTGACAGCGACAGGTTGTACGGCCAGAATTTCACCAGCGATGAGAACACCGCCATGCCGAACACCATTAGCAACGCGGCGCAGATCAGCAGAACCACGACCAGGTAGCAGCCGTCGCGCAGCTTCGACGGTGCCGGTTTAAAGACTTGCGCCCGACCGCTCATGGAATCGCCATGACGCCGGCGCAACCAGGCATCGACCCCGAAACTGAACAGCGCCGGCAGCAACAGCACCATGCCGATCAACGCGCCGCGACCGAACTGTTGCTGGCCGACCACCGCCTTGTAGGCTTCCAGTGCCAGCACTTGATAGTCGCCTCCGACCACCACGGGTACACCGAAGTCAGTAATGGTCAGAGTGAACACCAGACAGAACGCAGCAAATACCGCCTGACGGGTCGCCGGCCAGGTGATGCTGCGAAAGGCTTTTGCCGGACTGGCGCCCATACTCGAGGCGGCATCGAACAGGCGCGCATCCGCCAGGGAAAGCGCTGACAGCAAAATCATCAAGGCGTGTGGGAAGGTGTAGATGACCTCACCCAGAACGATGCCCCAGAAGCCGTAGATGTTATCCGAGAGCAAGCCGCGTAATAGGCCCTGGTTGCCGAACAGATAAACCAGGGCAATCCCCGGCAGCATCGAAGGCGCCATCAGCGGCAATAATGAAATCCCCCGCCAGATGCCCTTGCCGGGAATCAGGGTGCGTTGCAGGGCGTAGGCAAACAGGTAGGCCAGTGGTACGACAATGACGGCGACGCTGAGAGATACCTTCAGGCTATTACCCAGCAACCAATGGAAATTGGCACTGCTGATCAATTCTTGAGCAGCCAACCAGCCTCCGCCCTGCCCGGCTTCGGCACTGAAGCCGCGCCAGAAGATGGCCAGCAACGGCATCAGTACCGCGACGCCAAGCAGCACCAGCAAGAGGACTTTGCCGCCGACCACGAACAGCCGGTCGCCAAGTTCGGCACGGGAATACTTCCGCACCTGCTTGTGCGTCAGCGGCAGCGCGATGTTCGAATTCATCAGGCAAACACCTGCAGGCTCTGTGGCGGCAAAGCCACCATGATCTGCTGCGCGCCAAGACGCGGCATGGCTTCGGGTGCCAGCTCGGCCAACAGTGCGTGGCCAGGCAAATGGTCGAGCTCGAAGCTCATCCGACAGCGATTACCCAGGAAGGTGATTTCGCGAACCCTGGCCGGAAACAGGTTTTCTTCATGCACCGGCGGATTGACGTTGATCGCTTCCGGGCGACAGAACAAACGACCCGAGGCATTTTTTGCGCTGCCGTCGGCCAGGCGCAGGTTCATCCCGCCGACTTGGGCGTGGCTGTCGCTGTTGCGGCTGAAAGGCAGCCAGTTGCCCTGGCCGACGAACTCCGCCACGAACGGCGTGGCCGGACGGTTGTAGATTTCCTGCGGCGTGGCGTACTGCTCGACTTGGCCGTTGTTCATCACGGCAATGCGGTCGGCCATCAGCATGGCCTCGTCCTGGTTGTGGGTAACCATCAGGGTGGTGATGCCGAGGCTGCGCTGCAACTGACGCAGTTCGGTGCACAGGTGCTCACGGACGCGGGCATCGAGTGCCGACATCGGTTCGTCCAGCAGCAACAACGAAGGTGCCGGGGCCAAGGCGCGAGCCAGCGCTACGCGTTGCTGCTGTCCACCGGACAACTGGCCCGGGTACTTTTTCTCACTGCCGCTCAGGCCGACCAGTTCCAGCATCTGACCGACACGCTGACGCACCTGTTCGCGGCCACTGCCGGCCAGACCGTAGGCAATGTT
>Ga0209542_10020359_pt1 | contig 10519 bp, 10 predicted proteins | sample RifCSPhighO2_01_FD_184028 | JGI IMG/M metagenome (GOLD analysis project Ga0209542, IMG submission 184028) | Soil microbial communities from Rifle, Colorado - Rifle CSP2_plank highO2_0.1 (SPAdes) (version 2) | ecosystem: Environmental > Terrestrial > Deep subsurface > Rock core/Sediment ...
ATAAATGAATGTCTTGTCAAATATTGGCTCAATTACATTTACAAGGGCATGATGGATTACCCTATCCCTGAAATCGGATTTGCTTATCTTCCTTGTTTTTGGATCTCTTAGAATAAATGTCTTTAATGGCATTGGCTGGTAATAGTTTAATAATAATTCCGTCCTTAAAGATTTTATGTTAATATTAAGATTTTTTTCAAAGTCAATAACATAATCTTTTTTTGACTTATTGATTCTTGCTTTTTCGTATGCTAAGTTTAAATTATTATAAGAAGCTATTTTTTCATAAAAATTATTGCAGGATTTCATGATTAAGATAGCCAAGAGCTGAGCTATTCTACCGTTAGCATTGGAATTAGAAAGATTCCTGTTCCAGTTGGAATTCAAATCAAGTTTCCTGTTCAGGATGAACCTGTCAAGACCGCCAAGGTTGTAGCCTTATTACCAATTACCGCCACAATTTCAATTTTCATAATAATTTACTAATTGTCATTGTTGAATTTTACCAAATAATAATGCGTGTAGCCCAGCCATTTTATGGCTAGAATTAAAATAAGAAAAATAAATTTAAAAGATTATCCCTTCATCAAAGCAACTGCTTCATTGTATCTTATATCCAACTCAGCTACTTGTTTGTCTCTTTCTTCCTTTAATTTTGCTAAATATTGATTAAGAATTTCACTGGGAAAATTTTTGACGACGGCTACCCTACCGCTGGCACCGGAACGAGAAAGATCCCCGTCCCAGTCGGAATACAAACCAAGTCCCCTGCCCAGGACGAACCTGTCAAGACCGTCTTCTTGTCTTGCATAAAATATTCTTGAACCATCATGCTCAAATATAGGAATTCCTCTTTCATCTACCCCTGAGAATCTCATTCCATTATTTTTTGGACTTAATTCTGGAGCTTGAACTATTTGAGATTTATCTGTTATTTTATGAATCAAACCATAATATGAATTTTCATCTCCTTCTAAGATTAAATCTCTTAATGAAATCATCACTGGCTCATCTGGAGAAGGTTTAAATCCCCTGTGCTCAAGCTGTTCATACAAATTTCTCGCATTATAGTCATTCTCTCTAAAAGAATCTCCATTTGTTCTTAAGACTAAACCTAAGTCTTCATAAGTTCCTCTGAAGAAACCTGGATTTAATTCTGAAGCATGTAAAACTTGAGATGGCAATGCTAAGCTTGAAGATGCTAATTCTACAATAGCAAATGAATTTGAACCTTGCACTACTCCATTTTTTCCGAATATGTCTAATGTTTCTATTGCCTGTTTTGAATTATATTTTGTTTTTATTCTGTCTTGATATGCTTTCAGCATATCTTTATCTGCCAAGAATGATACTTCTAGAATTTGTAATCCTTTTGGAACTAATTTTACACCTTGATTTGTTTTCATTTTATTTTCCTTCTGCATTTTAAGTCTGCTTGACCTATCTGATAAAATTGGAAGAATTAATGGGTTTATAAACCTTTGGTTTGTTACTACTTCAAAGTTTTTAATAAAATTAATCGATTTAGTTAAATTTTTAATTAAAATAAGGATCATAATATGATGAAAGACTGGAAAAAAGCCGGTAAAATTGCAAGAGAAGCTTTAATTTATGGAAGAGATTTAATTAGGACTGATGCTTCTGTTTTTGATGTTGTTGAGAAAATTGAGAAAAAAATATTTAATTTAGGTGGCAGACCTGCATTTCCAACACAAGTTTCAATAAACGAGATGGCTGCACATTTTACACCTATAAAAGATGATTTAAAATTTAAAAAAAATGACGTTGTAAAATTAGACGTTGGAGCCCATATCAATGGAGCCATAGGGGATAATGCATTAACTGTTGATCTTGGAGATAACAAAGAGTTACTAAAAGCTTCAGAAGAGGCGTTAAAACAGGCAATCAAAGTTGTCCAAATTGGAACACAGCTGAGAGAAATTGGGAAAACAATTGATGAAACAATTTCGGGCTATGGTTTTAAGCCGATAAAAAATCTGTCTGGGCACAGCATTGATATCTATGAACAGCATTCCGGAACTACAATCCCGAATTATGATGATGGGAATGACACAGAGCTTGAAGATGGAATGATTATTGCGATTGAACCTTTTGCAACGGACGGGGTTGGAAAGATAGAAGAAGGCAAAGAGTCTGGAATTTACAAGATGCAGTCGGTGAAGAATGTTAGAAACCAAATGACAAGGGAAATCCTGGATTATATTGTAAGAGAGTACAAAACGCTTCCATTCACTTCAAGGTGGCTTTACAGAAAATTTCCGGAATTCAAAGTGAATTTTGCATTAAAGATTCTTGAAAGGGATGGAATAATATACGGGTATAAACAGCTGCCTGAAAAAGGAAAAGGAATTGTGAGCCAGTTTGAACATACTCTATTAGTAAATGATAAAGTTGAGATTTTGACCAAACAATAATTTTATATATTAAAATTCTTATTTAATTTCATGGCTGAGAGTGTTGACAAGATTATGACAAAAAACGTTGTGGTTTGTTCTCCTGATGCCTCTATAATGGATGCCGCCAAAAAAATGAAAGACAAGACAATATCATCCATAGTGGTTGTTGTAGACAAAAAACCTATAGGCATCGTTACCGAAAGAGATTTTACAAGCAAGGTTGTTTCTATAAATATGGACACAAAGAAGAATGCGGTCAACAAGATAATGACTTCCCCTGTTATCACAATACCTCCCAGCACAACAATATACTATTCGAATGATTATATGAATAAAAAAGGGTTCCGAAGGCTTCCAGTTGTCAATGAAAGTGGTGAATTGATAGGAATAATAACCCAAAGGGATCTTTTGAATTATTTCACAGAGCAAAGAAAGAAATTTGTTATGAGCAACCTAAGCAAGGACTTAAGAGAAAGCTATCCCATATAATCTTTGCACTATCTGATAATAACAATAAATTTAAATTCTTGATAGTTATACTTGCGTTCTTATGGAAGGTCGAAAGAGGGAGACGACTCTCGAGGTTTTGAAGAGGTTGCAGTCCCAGAATAAAGCGAAGTACAGCGTTACTGAAAATCCCCCGGTAATAAGAAGCATAAAGGACATTCTTGGATTTGAGGAAGAGCCCAGGTCTAAGCTGAAGGCCGTAAAGGACAGTCCGAATTCTGAAGGAATATTGCTACTGAATAAAATAAAGGAGATTGAGAAGAAGCTGAAGAATGGGAGCAACTATTTTGATCATTACTATGATTTAAGGAAAAGTGAGGACAAACTCCTTAGGTTTTGCAGTTCAGTTGAGAGCAAACAAAGTCTGCCTGAAGAGATAACATCCAAGGCGAGAGAGATTGAAAGAAGATTAAAAAAAATTAAATAAATTATTTATTATCATCCAACATAGTTCAGTATTTCTTTGGCCACCCCTGCTTTTGCCTGCCTAAGATAATTTTCCTCTACGTCTTTGTACTTCTGGACCATTTCCTGTGAAATTGTAGGGATTACTTTTTTTAGGGCTTCCTCAAAGAACTTGTTCTTGACTATTTTCGACTTTATATCTTCTCTCAATGCCAACAAACCCGCCTCCCTTGCCACCGATTCCAAATCAGCCCCGGTATACCCTACTGTTCTTTCAGCTATCTTGTTAAGATTAACTTCTTTCGCAAGAGGCATATTTCTGGTGTGGATTTTTAAGATCTCCATCCTTTCCTCTTCCGATGGAGGACCAACAAATAACAGTCTATCAAATCTTCCCGGCCTCAAAAGAGCTGGATCCAGAATATCCGGCCTGTTCGTCGCCGCTACCACAACGAGATCATTTAACTCTTCAAGCCCGTCCATTTCGCTGAGCAGAGTATTCACGACTCTCTCCATTACCTGCGAATCATTGGACAGGCCTCTCTTAGGTGCAAGGGCATCAATCTCATCAAAGAAAATTATTGTTGGAGATGCCTGCCTTGCTTTTTCAAACACTTTACGGATTCCCTTTTCACTTTCACCAACGAATTTATTCAAAATTTCCGGACCTCTCACCAGAATGAAATTGGTTTCTGACTCATTTGCAACTGCCTTGGCCAACAGAGTCTTTCCCGTTCCTGGGGGGCCATATAGTAATATCCCTTTGGGGGCTTTTACACCAATTCTTTTAAATGCATTTGGATATTTCAACGGCCATTCAATTGCTTCTTTCAATTCCTGCTGAATTCCCTTTGCGCCACCAATATCCTCCCATTTAACATTTGGAGTTTCAACCAAAACTTCTCTCAGTGCACTTGGTCTCACTAATTTAAGGGCATCCTGAAAATCATCACCCTTAACAATTAATTTCTCAAGAATTTCTTTTGGAATTTCCTCTTTTTCTCCGAATTTTATTTCAGGAAGCACTCTTCTCAAAACATTCATTGCCGCCTCCTTTGAAAGCGCTGCAATGTCTGCGCCGACAAAGCCATGAGTTATTTCAGCCAGCCTGTTAAGGTTAACGTCTTTTGCGAGGGGCATATTTCTGGTATGAATCTTCAGAATGTTCAGCCTTCCCTGTTTGTTGGGTGCTGAAATTGAGATTTCCCTGTCAAATCTGCCCGGCCTTCTTAATGCAGGATCCAGAGAATTCTGCCTGTTCGTTGCGGCTATTACTATCACCTTCCCCCTGGATTTTAATCCATCCATCATTGAAAGAAGCTGGCTCACCATTCTCCTCTCAAGCTCGCCAGGGGTATCTTCTCTCTTCGGAGCTATTGCATCAATCTCATCGAAGAAGATTATCGTCGGAGCCTGCTTTTCAGCATTCTCAAATATTTCCCTTATTTTCTTCTCACTATCTCCATAGTATTTGCTGAGAATTTCAGGCCCATTAACAACTACAAAATTGGCTTCAACCTCATTTGCAACTGCCTTGGCCAACAGAGTCTTTCCCGTTCCTGGGGGGCCATATAGTAATATCCCTTTAGGAGGCTCTATCCCCAATCTGGAAAATATTTCTGGATGCTTCAAGGGAAGCTCAACCAATTCTCTTATTTTTGTTATTTCTTCGCTCAGGCCTCCAATGTCCTCATAAGTAACTTCAGGTATTCTCTCTTCTTCAACTTCAACTGCTTGGGGGTTTAATTCTATTTTTGTGTTCTCAGTAATTAATACTGGCTGTTTTGGATTTGTTTTTACAACGATGAACCTCAATGTACCCAATCCAAAAGAGCCTGAAAATGACGGCTCAAAAACTGAAAAGATATCATCAAAGAAAGGTGATTCTGACATTGTTCTCCTTCTGCTGCTTGAGCCTCCAGGAACCAAGATGTCTCCTGCGATTACAGCCCTTCCCAACAGCGACCTCTTAAAAATGTATGGATCCGCTCTTATCATAACACCCCTTTGGGCTGGTGCTATAGTAATTGAAAGCGCTTCCTTAATTTCTGCTTTTTTTATCTTGACATACTCTCCTATTCCTGTTTTGGCATTTCTTCTTAAAATCCCATCCATCCTTACAACATTCTGACCGACATCTGTAGGGTATGCCCTGTCAACAATGCCAACTGTAGTCCTGCTTCCAAGTATTTCAACTGCATCTCCTGGGTGGACGCCTATTTCCTTCATTGTCTGGGAGTCTATTCTCACTATGCCTTTGTAAGCTTCCTCCTGCAATGCCTCCATCACTTTTAATTTTATTTCCACCATTTGTTTATTCCTTAATTAAAATTATTTTAACCTTTCTATTTGCCCATTTTTTTGGGACTGATATTCTGGTTGAAGTCTGATATGATTTGACTTCTGTTTCAAGTATTGCTTCAACGTTTTCGATTGTGATTTTCATTATACCTTTTAGGGGTATAAAAGAGGTATATAAATTCTTTGGTTTAGAAATACCTTAATCTCTCATATCTTCTTATCGTAAATTCTTCAAATTTTCTAATGTTTCTAAATTTTTCTTTAAATTTTGAAATTATATCTAAAAATTCTTGTCTCGAAGGTACTTCTAGATCAAATTCAAAATCGTTTGGGGAAATTGTTACATCAACATAAGTCACATATTTATTCTGCCTTGAGAATTCTATGAGATTTTGTATATTTGATAATTCGTTTAATATGAAATTTACTTTATAATACTTATATCCTAATTTTTCCAGGTTTAGGTTTACTTTATAACCGAGAATTATTTTTCTTTTTTCTAATCTTTTTATTCTAAATGCTATCGTTCTTACTGAAATATTCAATTTTTTAGAAATTGTGATTATAGTTTCTCTTGCATTATTTGAAAGGATTTTTAAAATATCCTCGTCAACTTTATCAATAGTTTCTATACTGGACCCTCCAACCACCATATCTGAATAATTTTTTCTTTCCCCCATAAGGTACTCTCTTGAAAAATGATGGATTTTGGTAAAAATTGCTATTTGATGCTTTCCTATATATTTTTTATATTTTTGTTTAAAAGTGCTCCATATCCCTTCAAAAATATAAATATTTTTAACCCAGCATATAAATCCTGCATCATATACTCCATCGTTAATTGCTATAATCTGAATCTCTGACAATTCATAAAGATGACCAATCATTTCTTTTTCCTTTTTTTCATCAGTATCCATAAATTTGAAATATACTCTAAATCCTATTAAGCCTAGTTTAGAATTATCTATGAGTGCATAATATCCAAGAATATATTTTTCTTTCTCTAAAAATTTAAGCCTGTATGCTGTTGTATTCTGGTTTAATTTTACTTCTTTAGCAAGCTGAGAATTTGTTATTCTGGAATTGGCATCTAAAACGCACAATATTCGCCTATCTTTGATATTTATATCCATTTTAGTGAAAATTGTTTTTTTAATATATAAATATTGCGTTTTTAACAATATTTTATTGAATAAACTAATATAGGTATTATCATTTATTAGTGATAAAATGAAGACTGATGATTATTTTCAAGAAATGAGAAGAATATCAAAGTTGGTTCAACCAGAGTTAGAAAGGTCTATAAAAGATATAGAAAGCAGGATAAGAAGAGATCCTTCAAGTGAGACTGGGCTAAAATTGGTTAGAAAAAGATTGAAAAAACCTAAATTAAGGGACCTTCTTACATACGTAAGTTATATGGCTGTAAATCCTAATAATGACCCACAACAAATTTCCAAAGCGTGTGCTTCAATGGAATTATTAAACTGCTCAACATACGCATTTAACTGGATATTGGATCAAAAACAGCAAGTAGAATCAAATGAAGACATTAATAATTTAATAGTTTTTGGGAATCTTCTTAGAGAAAGATCACAAGAATTGTTGTCTGAATATGGAAGACTTGATTTAGTAAAAGGCATTGGTGAAATTAGTAGAGATATATATGAAGCCCAGCATCTTGATTCCTTTATTTTAACTTATGAGAATATTCATAATTTAGTGCCTCTTGAAAAATTTGAAAAGTTCTATAATGAAAGGGTGGAGAAAATTACAGGATCTTTTTACGGGTTATGTTCTTTTGTTGGAGCAAGCATTGGAGAAGATAAAAAAAGAAATGATAAATCTAAAGAGATTCTAAGAAGATTTGGAATTATGTTAGGCACTGCAGGTCAAATTATGAATGATTTAGGGGATTTTGTATTAGTGACTGAAGATAAAGTTTCTGTGGAAAAGTCTTATAAGGATCAATTTAGTGATATTAGGCAAGCGAGATTGACCCTTCCCGCAATGTATACAATTTTATATGGCAATGATGAAGAAAAGAATGCCGTTTTATCGCTCATGGGATCTACTAACTTATATTTTAGTAAGATGGCACAATGTCAAGATGCTATAATCTCATCTGGTGCTAAAGATTATGTGCTTAACAAAACGAAAAGATATAGAAGACAAATTAAAGAATTACTTCATAAATTACCACCAAGTTATTGGAGAGATATTCTATCAATGTCAACTATGCACATTTACACAAATAAATATACCCATGGAATGGTAAAAAATGTTTAAAATTTGTTTTAATTTGATAAAATAACATGTATATTATGAAATGAAATTTATATGAAAATTGATGCTGAACAAACAAAAATAGAAATCCCTACATATAAACTGGGGCCTTTTTTAATTAGAGGAGAATATGCAAATGGGCAATTTTATGTTCCTTTTTCAGTGACTGAAATTCCACTTATTCCTTCAGTAAACAGGGGAAGAAAAATAACTTATATTTCTGGAGGTATAAGAACAGAAATATTAAAAGATGAAATGACGCGCGGCCCTTTATTAAAAACAACAAGCCCAAAAGATGCTAGAGAGATTGCAGATTATATTAATGCCAAATTTGATGATTTAAGAAAAATAGCAGACTCAACTTCTGGGTTTGGAAAATTACAAACTCTTGAAACTAAAATTTTAGACTCTGATGTATATTTTAGATTAGGGATGTTTTGCGGTGATGCGGCAGGACATAATATGACAACAAAAGCGGCAGAAGCTATATGTCTTTATTTGATGAACCTCTTCCATAGTATTGAGTACTATGTAATAAGTGGAAATTATTGCACTGATAAAAAACCTGCACAAATAAATATTGACAAAGGGAGAGGAAAAACAGTAAAAGCTACAGCGGTTATCCCAAAAACTGTGATAGAAGAATATTTGCATACTTCTGCAGAAAGAATAATAGAAATAAATCATAAGAAAAATATCAGAGGGTCTCAATTAGCCGGTTCATTAGGAAAAAATGGGCATCATGCGAACATAATAGCAGCAATTTATTTAGCAACCGGGCAAGACATAGCTAATGTAGTAGAAGGGTCATTGGGGGAAACAATTGCTTATCTTAAAGAAAACGTCTTAGAATTTTCCGTTTTAATTCCCGCGCTTATTGTTGGAACTGTCGGTGGAGGAACAAATCTTCCTTATGCTCAAGAAAACTTGAAACTAATGGAATGTAATGGATCTGGGAAAATCGCTGGCAATAATTCAAAAAAATTAGCGGAAATAATTGCTGCGTCTGTTTTATGCGGAGAAATTTCATTATTGGGGGCATTATCTAACAATGGAGAATTAATGAAGGCCCATGAGGCTTATGAAAGAATCTCTATCAGGGGTAAATAAAGAGAAACCAATTTATACTTCTTTACATTTTATTTATTATGTATAAAATAATAAAAGGAATCAATCTAATTTATGGGGAATCTGCAACTGGCAAAACAACTTTAGCGCTTCAGGAATCATTGAGATTCGCAAAAGAAAACAAAAGGGTCCTTTATGTGGATACTGAAAACGGCTTTTCTGTTGAAAGATTGAAACAGATGGATGACAATTACAGAGAGGCTTTGAATAAAATATTCCTTGTTCAGCCTAAGAGCTTTATTGAGCAGCATGAGCTGATCAAAAAATTAAGTAAGTTTGATTTAATCATCATAGATACTATAGGGAAATATTACAGAAGGGAAATTAAGGAAAATCTATATTCAGCCAATGCCAGATTGAACAAACAAATGAGGATTCTAAAAGGCCTTGATGCGCCAATTATGGTTTTGAATCAGGTTTATTTTGATATCAATAAAAATAGACTCCGAAACATTGGGGAAAACATTTTGAAAAAATGGGTCGATAGAATAATTCAATTGGAGAAAAACCCAAGAAAATTAATTACAAATAAGGGGGAGTTTAATTTCAACATTGACAATTCGGGATTGGTTTTTTAAATCTTTAAGAATCTTCTCTCTTGTATTTGAGGAATTAGCCCATTTTGCATGTGCCTTCCATCCCTGATAGATTTCAAACATTTTTGCTTTTGAAATTTTATTATTCTTGTACTGCCTTATCTTTGATTTCATGTTTTTTATGTTTCTTTTTCTCAACAATTTGAAATGATAAAAATTCCTGAAACCAACAAAGTCTATACCTTTTGACAATGGAATTATTTTTGACTTGTTTAGATGAAGCTCTAATTTAAGATTATCTTTCAAGAATTCCTGTATTTTATTCTTCCATGATTCTAACTGTTCTTTTGAAGAATGCAGTATTACAAAATCATCAACGTATCTTATGTAATATTTTACCTTTAATTCATGCTTTATGAAGTAATCCAATTCATTTAGGTAAACATTTGCAAAGAACTGGGATGTTAAGTTGCCAAGAGGCATTCCTTTTTCAGTTTCGCCCCCCACCCTTCCAACAGGAACGTTTTTTATTATTTTTTTAATCAACCATATAACTCTTTCATCTTTTATTTTTCTTTTTATTATACTTATCAAGATATCATGATTAACTTCCTGAAAATAATGCTTTATGTCTGCTTTAAAGCAATAACCTCCAGAAGAATAATTTTTAGTAACTTTTCTCTGGAATTTTTCAAATCTTTTTATTGCAAATGATGTTCCTTTTCCTTTTCTGTTTGCACATGAATCATAAATGAATGTCTTGTCAAATATTGGCTCAATTACATTTACAAGGGCATGATGAATAACTCTATCCCTGAAATCGGATTTGCTTATCTTCCTTGTTTTTGGATCTCTTAGAATAAATGTCTTTAAGGGCATTGGCTGGTAATAGTTTAATAATAATTCCGTCCTTAAAGATTTTATGTTAATATTAAGATT
>Ga0209542_10020361_pt1 | contig 10519 bp, 9 predicted proteins | sample RifCSPhighO2_01_FD_184028 | JGI IMG/M metagenome (GOLD analysis project Ga0209542, IMG submission 184028) | Soil microbial communities from Rifle, Colorado - Rifle CSP2_plank highO2_0.1 (SPAdes) (version 2) | ecosystem: Environmental > Terrestrial > Deep subsurface > Rock core/Sediment ...
CTCTTCCCATCTACGAATGTTTTGCTTGCGGAAATTTTGATGTCATCGGGGGAAAAAAAGAACTGGAGAAAAAAGCAGTCGAAGGCTGGGAAAAATTTGTCGGCAACACCCCCCATCGACCGTGGATAGACTATATCAAAATAAACTGCAGTCATTGTGGAAACAAAGTAGAAAGAATTTCAGACGTAGGCAACCCCTGGCTTGACGCAGGCATCGTTTCATTCTCAACACTGCCCAATGAATGGTTTCCTGCCGATTTCATTACAGAATCATTTCCTGGGCAATTCAAAAACTGGTTCTATGCTCTTATCGCAATGAGCACAGTGCTTGCCAAAACAAATCCCTTCAAGGTCGTGCTTGGTTATGCCTCTCTCATGGCTGAAAACGGGCAGCCGATGCATAAATCAGCCGGAAATATGATTGAGTTCAACGATGGAGCAGAAAAAATCGGTGTCGATGTGATGCGCTGGCTCTATGCTTCCCAAAAACCCGAATCCAACCTCTCTTTTGGATATTCCCTAACAGATCAAGTACGTCGCCAATTCCTGCTAATACTCTGGAACATATATAATTTTTTTACCACCTACGCAAATATCGACCAATTCGATCCATCCTGTATTATAGAGAAATCTTCCTCTGTTCTGGACCAATGGATCAAAATAAGATGCAACCAAACTATTTCCCAAGCCAGATCATCACTGGATCACTTTGACGCTAGTTCTGCAACAACCTCACTGGAAAATTTTGTATCCGATCTTTCGCTTTGGTATGTACGCAGATCTCGAGACAGAGTCGGCCCATCTGCCGACGATCATACCGACAAGATACACTGTCACCGCACGTTATATCAGATTCTTATCTCCCTTTGCAAAATGCTCGCTCCTTTCACTCCTTTTGTAACAGAGGTTATATACCAAAACCTGACCCTAGGACAAAACTCGTTTACCGATCCAAATATTTCAGTCCATTTACAATCCTTCCCCGAAAGCAAGCGTTTATCGAAAAAAGATCTCCAACTTGCCTTAGACATGGAGACGGCCAGGCTGATAGTGGAAAAAGTTTTAAGTCTAAGGAAAAAACATAATCTCAAAGTCCGCCAACCACTCGCGAAAATGACCTATTCATATCGGGTCAAACTTTCCAAAAAACTTGAGAAGCTAATTGCAGAAGAGGTCAACATCAAAGCCGTCTCATGGGAAAAGGCAGCAGAACTGCTTATTGTAATTGATACACAGCTGTCACACGAACTTATTGCCGAAGGCCAAGCAAGGGATTTAATCAGGAAATTTCAGGAGCTAAGGAAACAAATGGGCCTATCTCCTGGTCGCAAGATCTCAGGTCAATCCCCTTCTTGGCCGCAAGCGTTTGAGGAACTCATCAAAAAACAGGCCCAGCTTACATCGCTTAAAACCGGACTGGAAATTTCCCTTGAGTAACGCTTCATGAAACACTTTGATCTGATCAGCTTGATAGCAATCAGTCTTATTCTCATCATAGGGCTTACTACTATCAAAAGCGTTGCCCCCGACCTTTTTCCTTACCAGATCACATTCGTCTTTTTGGGTCTTCTTATATTTGTCTTTTTTTCCCGACTTGATTACGAGATTGTTAACAGCCTGCTTATCCCGTTATATATACTCACCATTTTTTTCTTGGCATCCCCATTTTTATTTGGAATCATCTCAAGGGGAGCCCAACGTTGGATACAGATTGGACCCATCTTTCTTCAACCATCCGAGGTGATTAAACCCATATTAATCCTCACATTTTCATCTATGGTAAACAAATTCTCACGACCTTTAGATTTATCCCAAATACTTATCTGTTTACTTCTGTATCTACCCCTTGGCACACTCGTACTTATTCAACCCGACTTAGGCAGTACCGCTGTCATCACCACGGGCGTGATCGGATGCATATTGGCAGGAGGAATAAGAATCAAACATCTAATCTACGGCATTACCGCCATGTTGGTATTTGCCCCCCTGCTATTTTTTGCCATGCACGACTACCAAAGAAACCGTCTGCTGACTTTTATAAATCCATACCGTGATCCCCTGGGCAAAGGCTATAACTCTATTCAGTCCATCATTGCAGTTGGGTCAGGGCAACTTTTGGGGCGCGGGTTGGGCCGGGGAACTCAAAGCCATCTTCGTTTTCTCCCGGAAAACCACACTGACTTCATTTTTGCAAGTATCGCAGAGGAATTGGGGTTTGTAGGATCCGTTATATTACTGTCCGCCTATTTTGTCCTCCACTTAAGAATCTATAAAATATCCCTTTTGAGCGGAAATAGACTAGGAGTCATACTCGGATTAGGAATTCTTTCGCTTCTTGGGTTACAGACCTTGCTGAATCTGGCCATGAATATTGGATTGGCACCGATCACAGGGGTAACCCTGCCGCTGGTATCCTATGGTGGATCCTCCCTAATTTCCACATTTGCGCTTCTTGGTGTAGTCCAGAATATTTACTCATCATCAAAGCTGATTCCAAGCGCAATCACGATCAAATAATGTGCTATAATCATCGTCAAAGCATATGTCAAATTACGCAGTTATCTCTATCTCCGGAAAGCAATACAAAATCTCCGAAGGGGATACATTATTAGTTGATTCACTGGAAAACAAAGCAGGAAGCGAAATGTTGTTAGACAAAGTTCTCCTGGCTCGAATGGGAGACAAAATCCAAATCGGGCAACCTTACGTCCCGAACGTAAAAATTACCGCTTCAGTTGAAACCCACCAGAAAGGAAACAAAATCCATATTAGGAAATTTAAAGCCAAATCCCGTTATCGCAGACACATCGGTTTCCGTCCCTCACAAACAGTTCTCAAGATAGGCAACATCTCCCCTTCTGAATCCAATCTCCGTGAAAAGGAAATCCCTTCTCCCAAGAAATCACGAAAAGTGACTGCTTGAGCCCCGCGGACGCACCATAGATCTAGTTGACTTCCGTGAAAAATCTGTGTATTCTCTCCTCTTAAGAAAGACAAAAATCAATGGCTCATACCAAAGCTGGAGGTTCAACAAGGCAAAAGGGGAATCGTCGAGGTAAACATTTGGGTGTCAAGATTTCGCATGGTCAAATAGTTTCAGCTGGGGAAATACTCGTAAAACAGCGAGGATCCACTTTCAAATCTGGCGAGGGAACTAAAACAGGCCGGGACTTCACCATCTTCTCGCTTTTCGCCGGCAAAGTGGAATTCAAAACAAAAATGGGACAGAAAATCGTACAGGTTTTTTCCCAATAAATTTTTTTAGCCAATGGCCGATATCCAGACAGTAGTAGACATCTCAGTAGAGGAACTTCAAACCAACCCTCTTCAGCCACGAGGCATAATAACTCCGGAATCCCTGGTAGACCTAATCGATTCCGTCAAAGAGCACGGGATTTTGGAACCCCTGGTTATTGCCAAAACGCCTGCTGGGTTTCAAATAATTGCTGGTGAAAGACGCTGGCGCGCCGCCAAACTTGCAGGGTTTAAATCAGTCCCGGCTATTATCAAAGAGACAACCCCGCAGGGAATGCTGGAAATGGCTTTGGTTGAAAACGTTCAACGTACCGACCTCAACGCACTGGACCGGGCAAAAGCGTTCGAACGATTGATGCAGGAATTTGCCTTATCAAATGCCGAGATAGCTCAACGAATAGGCAAAAGCCCGGCTTACATCAGCAACTCTCTCAGACTTCTTCAGCTCCCCGATGCACTTAAAGATGGCTTGTTGACGGGTCTTATTTCAGAAGGCCATGCCAGGGCCCTCGCAGCAATAAATGACACCAAACTAATGATCGAGGCCTACAAAATAATTCTTCGCGAGTCAGGGTCAGTTCGCCGCGCTGAAGATCTAGCCAGAAGAATGCAGTCTAAATCAGGGCAGAAGGTAAGATCTACCCATCTCGCTCCCCATATCGTGGCTGAAGAAATCGACCAAATGCGTCAAACACTCGAAGATAGCTTTGGCGGAAAAATGTCGGGAACCAACGTCAAACTGTCTAGATCCAGAGCAGAGACCAAGGTCTTATTTGTGTTTAAAGGAAACCCCGGAGAAACAGAAGAGCGTCTTCAAAAACTAATCAAAGCCTCCCGCCAGTAAGCTACAAATAGTCTCCCCCCAGGATCAAAATTGCATCAAATTCATTGTCTTCATCAAGATCAAAGTCAGTTTTCGGCGTTACTTCTGGTTTCAAATCCCCGAGCAATTGGTTTAGCATTTCAATCTTTCCCTTTTTTACTGAAAGCCTTGATTCTAGGGCATCACTTTTCGAAGCATTTCCGGTTTCAATATCCTTGTATCCCTTCTCTTTTAAAAAGTCAGCCAATTTTTTTGCAAGTTTAGGCGTTGTAGTACCATTTAGGACCTTAACTTTTACCCCCCCGCGAACTATTGGGCTGGAAGTAGGAGAAGGAGCGATAAAAGGAGTTGGTGTAACCAGGCTATCCGTTATGTTTCGATTAATTGGCAATTTAAATATCTGAATTGCCACTATCCCCATTACGGCCCCAGCCAAGAACGACAGTGCCAAAAAAGAAAGAAACTTTCTCCTTGATGGAGCAGCTGTTTTTATATCTGCATCTATTTCTTCTTTGTCTTCGGTTTCTTTTTCATCCACATTTTCCCTTAGCACATCCACCAAAGGCTGTTTTTCAACTTCAGATGTCTTGAAATAAGTTGAGAAGTCAATCTTCTCGCCTTTGTCTTGCAAGAAGGCTCCAAGCAAGGCAGGATTTAAACTTTCCACATCTAGCCCCTCAAGCCCGGTAGGAGCAATTTCTCCTATCTTATTCTCAAGAAGGAAAGACGTGGGCGTTACCTCAAGATCCAGTCCTTTCAGTAAAACCGCAAGTGATGGAACTGCCATCACGCGTTTGACCTTTTTCTTTTCCCGTTTTTGAAACTCTCCGATATATCTTTCAATTTCATCAACTATTTTATCCTTATCTTCTAAGGCAACGGATGATATCGGGCCTAGATGATCATAAAAAACCAGCGACGAACTAAAGGGCAAATAACCCACAACTTCCTTCTCTGAAATCGAACTTCTAAATACCTCAAACGCAGTCATTGTTTCAGTTACCACACTGGTGGGCGTTGTTGATATATTCTCAAAAAGTTTCTTCAGAGACAGAAAACCCTCCTCCGGGATTGCCACAAACGAGTAGCCTCCATTATGTCCGTCTAACTTGACGAAAGAGACGATGACTTCCTCATCCACTAAACCGAGTTGTTCTTTCCCCACAGCTATAATTTCTTCGTCTGTTACCACATCACCTTCAATTCTGGTGGTAAAGTAGAACGAGTCCGGAAGAATAAATGTTAAATCATCCTCCAGCTTCAGCAGCTCCTTCAACTGTTCCGATAGTTCCATCGGCTTGACCAAAACGCCATTCACAAATGCATCCTCTACCAGATCCACACTCTGAAAATGGGATAAAGAAAATATTCCTTTAGAATTGGACTCCAGCTTCAGTACAGATGCCCTCGTAGAGGAAATATAAAGTGAAACCATTAAACCTTTCTTATATAATATACACTACGGTTTCCATACATTTAGGTCAAGTTCAATTACGCGACGACCTGAAATTAAGTAAACTCGCCAAACACATAAAAACTAATAATATTTGCCCCCATAGCTCAACGGACAGAGCAGATCCCTTCTAAGGATAAGATGAAGGTTCGATTCCTCCTGGGGGCACCAAAATCTGACTTTCAGAAAATTGACCGACTTTTCGCTTGGGCCACACACAAATTTGATATGAACCTACAATTACGCTAAAACACGGCGTTGTCAAAAAAAGGTTAATACCTCTCTCAAATGCGTCACGGCAACTAAGCACCTTAAAAGGAGACACAGGCATGATCGACGAATTGATGAGAATCGGCGACGAAGTCGTCATCACAATCGGGAAGGAGAACCGGGAATGGGGTTACAATCCCTGCCCGGACGGCACGAAAGCAACGATCCTCGGTTTCTCCGAGATTTACCATGGTCGACTCGGTAACTTCGGGATGAAACCGGGAATTTACGTCAACCGCGCGTGGGTGAAGCTCCGCTTGGAAGACGGCCGCGGGCACACGGAATGGAGTGGCCGCCTCGAACTTACCGACAGGCGCAAGTCTTCTCGCCGCCTGGCCAAGTTCCACAAACAAACACAGAAGAACCCCGGCAACTTGCGTAACAAAGAGTTCCTTCGGGAGCTCCCTGAAACACCGTTCTGGGAGGGCGACTTCGTCCGCGTGCACGGCCGTTCCGTGGTGACCAGCGGGTACAACGAGGTACCGCCCGAACGTGACCCCGACGTCTTTCAAGTCATCGGGATCGACTACAATCACCTTGATGGGAAGACACAGATTGGAACGAGGTACCCCGCGTACAGCATCTCTGACGGACTTGGCTCTGGCTGGCACGCATCGGCAAGCGAGGACAATATGACGCTTGTCGAACGAGGCCCGGTTTGGAAGTTTTACCACGGCGAGCGGCCCAGCTTCCGTGATATCAAGGAAGAGGCCTACTTCTTTGAGACACTCGGGGCCACGCCACGGAAGTTCGAAACCCCGCCACCCATCTCTACAAGTGGACCAAGAAAGAAATCCTCGAGGCAATCAGGAGCGGCCTCGTCCACGGCTTCTCAGTATCGAGCGGCCTTTTCGGGGAAGGGTTTTCAATCAGTGCGATCCGCTTTCGCGACGTGGAACTCGGTGCGCGCGTCGCAAAAGCGACGCTTGCAGGCTTCGGACTCGCTCCCGGAGTAGCTGAAGATCCTCATACTTAAAATCTCTAGCGCTGCGGATCAAAATCCCCTGGGCACTTTTCTTTCCTAAGTCCGCGAGAAGAAGAATTCACCCCGAACCAGTCTCACTCTGTGCAACCAAACACCTCTCAACTTATCTGCTTACTGTATAGGAAATCGGGTGGTAAAGAAATATTACGGGAGACTCTTCCGCTAAAAATCTCTGGAAGTCCAGATAAATCTTCTTTCGTTCAAAGACATCAACTTTTCTTCTGCCATCCTCCAAAAGCTTATCAATTTTGGGATTTTTTAGCCTCGATAAATTTGTCTGCTGAGTTGAATGCCAAAGACCATACTGGTCCGGATCGGCAGGTATGCCCTGTGCAGCCAAAAGGACGTCGAATTCCTCAGGGATAAGGCTAACAACCTTAACAGACGATTCTATCCCCGCCTCTTTCCATTCGCGCTTTATCACTTCAGCCTGTCTCAATAACCACGGGAAAGTAGAGATTTCAATGTTGATTTCGGACACCTTAACTCCAGTTTTTTTAAACAACTCCAACGATCTTGCAGTGTCTTTTTCATACAATTTCACCTGGTTGTTATATGCCCAAGACGAAGGGCTGATCGGACTGACAGCCCTGTTAGGGAAAAGATTTTTGTTTATAGCATAAGCAAGCGCCTGTCTTACATTCTTATCGGAAAATGGATCCTTGCCAGCATTAAAAAATAAACCCACGAATCTATCAGCCCTCTCCTCCCCATGAATTGAGACATCAGGCCATTCAGTGAGCATTTGGGGACTGGAAAGATCTCTCAACTCTTTAACCTCACCTAGCTTAAATGCGGTAATTGCCACCTCTTCAGTTGGGTAAAACTTATACACTAATTTAGGGAGAGCTTTATCCAAAGGAATCAAAGCGATTGAAGTTACTCCAGATCTATCCCTCTTGCTGCACCCCAGTCCATATTTTCCGGTTCCGACCGGGGGAATCTGAAACCAACAAGGGAAGAGTTTAACTAGAAATTTAGGATATGAAGATTTAGAGAATCTAAAGACAGGCCTGGATACGCTTACCGGAAAGGGCGAATAAGAGTCATTTAACTTAAATTCTAATACTTGGTCTGAAACCACAGACCTCTCCACGCCCTTAAACGAATAACTTATCTGATCTGCATTTATATTCTCGCCATCTTGCCATTTAATATCTGGATCTAGAAAAAACTTGAAAACCTTACTGTCTTCTGACCCTTCCCATAATTTAGCAATTCCTGAAGTTACCGACCCATCAGGGGAAATAGTCGTCAAACCCTGGCTGGTCAAACTCAATACTTCGTAAGGTAGATCCGAAATAGAGTACTGACCGACTATGCCAATGCTCCGTGTCTCTATTTGAAACCGGGCACTATTGCGCAGCAAAGGCAGAAAATAGAACAATATCGAACCGCAAACAACACCCAATATCAAAAACCTCGCATACTTCCTGCTTATGGCTACCGCAAGCCTAAGGTTATACCTCAAAGCCTTTTCTATCTTACCCATAGAACCTAAGTGACCAGAAGCGCCCAAACTGAAACCAGAATAAACATCGCAGCTGAAGCAACGGTTATGCGAAAAATTACCTTTTCTACGCCTCGCCTGCTTCTATAGAATTCTCCACCCCCACCCCAGGACTTACCCAGCCCTGTCCCTTGTGATTGAACCAAAACAACCGCTATCAAAACTAACCCTAAAATAATCTGCAGATACGTCAGTATATTTTGCATTCCAACACCGGATTTTAACATAAACCCTATTCCATTATCCACTTAATCAGCCCCCGGACAACTTCTACTAGAATAGCCGATATTATAACTGCCCCCGCCTTGCCTATATATATCTCCCCCACGTTAATGCTTCCCAAATCCACACCCCTGAAAGTAAACGCTTCAATTGCAAAATCAGAAATCAAAAGCGTCACTCCATAGAAAATACCAATATTTATTATCCACCTGAACATTCCCAAAGTCAGAATATTAATTGGTAAAAGCAGCAAATTTACTATCGGTTTTACCAGCATGTCTACAATTATCAACGCAGCCGAGATTACCGACAGCGTCCTGAAGAAATCACCCTTGATCGAAAAACCTTCAATGATCAAACTTGCAGCGTAAACGGCAACGGAGTTTGTGATAAAAAGTCTTAATAAATGTTTCATAAACGATTCTCCACCATATTAGCTGAAAACATGTAACGACCGCAACTTATGGTGCAAGCGCCTGGAAAATCTATGAGCTTCATTTCGAAGCAGAATCAAAAACTTTAAACCGGTATCCTCAAGTGGCAATTTTAGTATTTCTCCCGACGGCACGTATATCTCCTCTAACCTCTTTGCTAAAGCGATAACGGAAATATCACTAGCCCCAGCTTCTTTTATAACTTTAGAAGCCCAACCCAATTGCCCCCTCCCTCCGTCTACCACTATCAAGTCTGGCCACCCCCATTCCGGATGGTTTAATCGTCGGGCGATAGTCTCACCCAAAGCTTTTTCGTCGCCCGTTCCCTTAGAATATTTTACTCGAAAATGCCGATAAGAAGATCTATCCAAAATCCCGTTAATTCCTACCACCATGGCCGCGGTAGCAAATTCTCGTCCAGTGCGGGAAACATCATAAACTTCGACTCGTCTGGGTGGACGAGTCAGTTCTAAACTTTGTTTCAGGGATTCGACAGCCATTACCCCCTGGTCTTCAATCAAATTTGGATTTTCCAAATACTCATCAGTACTATGGGACTTGAAAAATAGCCATTCCAACCTTAACACCTGATCTCTTATTCTTGCCGCATCTTCAAAGTTCAAGCTTTCTGACGCTATTTTCATATCGGAAAAAAGAATTTTTCTTACTCCAGTCAAATTCCCCCCGAAGATTTTTTTGATGTTTTTTAAATTAGTCTTGTACTTTCTAACATGCAAATCCCTCCGTGCACTCTTCAATATTGTCCTGGGACAGGGATCGCACAACCCTATATAAGAATAAAAACACGGTTTTCCCTTATCTCCTTTACTCTCGCAGAAGTGAAAAATTTTTCTCACCCTTTTCAGAATACTCCGGGCTGAAGCAGTGCTATTAAACGGACCAAAGACCCCGCCGTTTTTCTTGAAAATATCCTTTTTCCTCATCAATCTGATCCTTGGGAAAAACTCCGCAGTAAAGACTACATACAGAGGACTTTTATCATCGCGAGAAACGATGTTGAACTTGGGCTTAAATTTATTTATTAACCTGCTCTCCAGGAGCAAGGCTTCAAACTCACTACCCACAAGAACAAAATCCACAGAAGAAACCCTCTCCATCATTGTTTTAGTTTTTCCCACCAGCGAACCACTCATTAGATAACTTCTCACCCTATTGGCGAGGTTATTACTTTTGCCTATATACACAACGGTGCCCGCATCATCAAAAAAAAGATAAACTCCAGGCCCTTTCGGGATACTTTTTATTCCATTTCTAATATCAGCTATCGTAAGCATACCCCCCCCTCTGGCCTTTCTTAAAGACCACCCACCCGACAAACAGCACTACTGCAGGCAAAAAAAGCAGAGCTGCCAAATAATAAGCGAATGGCTCAACAAAGACAAACCTCTCGCCCCTGATAGTCAAAGCAATAGTCGGTCGTTTAAGAACAAATTTACTGCGATATATCGACTTAACTTCAATCCCACTGGCTCCAAAAGGGGGCAATGTATCGATATTATATTTCTCCAGAACTGTCTGGATATCAGAATCTGTGAGGGCAAGCTCAA
>Ga0209542_10020366_pt1 | contig 10517 bp, 11 predicted proteins | sample RifCSPhighO2_01_FD_184028 | JGI IMG/M metagenome (GOLD analysis project Ga0209542, IMG submission 184028) | Soil microbial communities from Rifle, Colorado - Rifle CSP2_plank highO2_0.1 (SPAdes) (version 2) | ecosystem: Environmental > Terrestrial > Deep subsurface > Rock core/Sediment ...
AGGACAAGCGGGAAAGAAGAGAGAAAAAAGGATGGGGATGATAAGGGTAACAACTAATTACCTAGATATAAACAACTTACCCACATTTTTAAGCTAAATTTGACAAAGCGGGAGCTTCGGCGTATAAGGTAGGTATAAGTTACGAGTTCACGGACGCCTCTTGGCGTTGAAGACCAACGGCCGAAGAAGTCCGCCGCGTCAAACGTGGCGAGACAAGGGAGAATCCCATGAGAAAGTTCCGAATGCTCGCAACCGCTCTTTTCATCGCAACGCTCGTGGCCGTGTTTACGTTCGCGAGCCCCATCGCCACCACGTTCACGCAGAACGCGGACGTGGCCCTCGCCCAGCAGACGGTGATCACCGACAAGCCCATCGTGGTGCAGAACGTGCCCAAGGAGGCTATCCCTGTCTCGACCCCGACTGGCTTGATGTCCCACGAAACACTCATTGGCACATGGTCGGGCAAGTATAAGCACCCGAACGGCGGCGACAAATACAAGCTGGTGTTCCGGAGCGTGACCCATGACAAGAAAGTCGCGGGTATCCTGCGTGCAGAGGGACCTCTGCAATGTTCGTACTGCGGGAATGATTTACCTTTTACTGGCACCTTCACGGGGGAGCCCGGGAAAGAGACAATCCGCTACGCCTCTTCGAACTTCATTGCGGGCGTTGTGCATCGGGATGGAAACAAAATGAGTGGGTCTAGCCAGGGCACAGTAACGTCAACCCTGGATCTGACGAAGACGGCCAACGACGAATAAGAGTACCTTGAAGGAGTGCCCATGCGCGCCATACTGGTTTGTCTGCAACTGCTTTTGACGGCGTCAATCACAGTCATTGCCGCCGAAGAGCCCTCCAAGAATGGGGCATCGACGCCTCAGGTTGTCAGCCAGCGGGATAACAACTGGCTAGACGGAGGGCTCAAGCTCCTCTGCGACCAAGCGAATGGCAAAGATCGCTGGGACTGCGTGAATGTCTATCACGTGATGCGTCCTGGCGATTGGCCGTAACCAATCGGAGATCTTCGGATGGGCGAACCCCATGTCGTGTCTGTCGCGACTTGGGGTTTTGTTTTACTATTTTTACTTTCTGGTGCTATCCCAAAATAGAACAACTAAGTACCAGACTTTCAGCTAAGGGTGGTATATAATCCTTATACTCACGAACATCACCAAGCCCACCTGAAGTTATGAAACTTCTAGAATTTATAAAGGACCCCGCGACTAAGGACGAAGGAGTGATCGCTAAAGTATTAGAAAAATATGCGGTAGCAATCATTTCACGAGATACTGAAACTCTAAAATCGTTGATATCCAATAACGCAATGATTAAATCAGACGCTATCGATGAAAACGTACTTCTTGAACGTGATGAATTTATCCGACGAGCTAGCGTAATTTTAAATTACATATTCTTTTACAGTTTTATAAATATAATCATAAAAGCTACAGAACACAATGCGATAGTCTCGTGTTCTGCGTACTGGTGGCTCTCGAAAAATCACTCATCAAAAATAGTGCCCTTACAATTTGGCTTCATTAAAAAAAATAATGCATGGCTTATTAACAAGATAGAATATACTCGAGATATGATAACTTCATTAAATGACCCAATCGAAGCATTACCCAATAATTAATCTTGCTACACCGGGATATGACGCAACTCACAATTCTCTAAATAATAATGCTTAGGTATAAAAGTGGAAAATTGTATAGAGTATTATTTCGCAGTCTTGGTATTTTCGTCGATGGCAACTTTTGCCTTGATCTATATAAGAAAATGCTTTTAGTTCGAGCACTAGAATCGAAGCTTGAAATAATCTTTAAACATAATAAGACTCAATGGTTTATATATTCAGTCCTTGGTCAAGAAGCATGCGGCGTTGGGGTCGCAAGCGCACTAACCCACAAAGAGCAGTTGCTAATGCCGTTAAACTACCGTGCATTAGGGTATGTAATTGGACGAGGATTCGACATAAATCATTACCTCAAAGAGGTTCTGTTTCGTACTCAAGAGAATGAATCCGCGATATTTTTACCCAAGCACACTTTACCCTACTCGCTATCGCTGGGGGCTAATTTTTCAATAGGGATTGGGGCGGCGATTGCAAATAGGAATTTGATGAATGACAAAGTGTGTGTATGTGTTTTTGGCGACGGGGCAGCAACTCGTGGTACGTTTTATAGCTCCTTGAATCTCTCAGCATTGTGGAGACTACCAATATTATGGATTTGCGAAAACAATAACTATGCAGTATCCACCCCTATGGAGAAATTTAACGCTTCGGGCGACATCGCAATATACCCAAAAGCATTCGGAATAAAAACATATCCTGTAAACGGAAATAATGTTGCGGATATTTACATAACTACCAATATCGCGCTTGAGTATATTAGAACTGAAAGAAAACCCGCTTTTATAAAATTAGATACTTACAGAATGGGTCCCCACATTATAGGTGACCGCGATGATTATAGGCCACTCGAGGAAAAAAGTAGGTGGTCTGCCAGAGATCCTATTAGAGCTTTTCGTAAGAAACTCCTTGGATATCGAATTTTGAATCACGCAAAAGAAGTATCCATCCTCGAATCCATTGAACAAGAAATTTGTGCGATTGATGTTTGGAAATAATCTCTATGAAATTTGCAGAAGCTATCAATAAGGCACTCCTCGAAATTATGAGCGCGGATGACAGAACTATTCTTTTGGGGGAAGATGTTGGTAAGTTCGGTGGACGCTTCGAAGCAACCCATGACCTTCTAAATAGCTTTGGAGAAAATCGAGTTTTCGATACACCAATCAATGAAGAATTATTTATCGGGATCGCCCTTGGAGCATCTGCGGGTGGATTAAAACCGATCATAGAAATATATTATAATGAATTCCTCAATATTGCCTTTGATGATCTATGGCGGGCTGGCCTATGGCAGAAACTATACAAGAACAAAGTCCAATCTTCCATAATCATTAGATGCGTTTTTGGTGGCTATGTGCGTCGTGGCCCCGAGTTTTCTTCGGCTGCCGTGGGACACCTTATCTCCATCCCCAACATAAAAATATATGCACCTTCTAATGTTAGTGACGGATATTGGATATTAAAAGAAGCAATCAGGCAACCCGGAATAAAACTTATTCTTGAGCATAAGGCTCTGTACCGAACAAGCGGAATTATTGATACAGAAGGAGGGCGCAGTCTAGTTGGCGGGGAAATAAAACGAAAGGGTTCAAATCTCACAATTGTTGCCTATTCCTATTTGGTCGGTAGCGCTTTAAGGGCGGCGGAGATTCTTTTTGATTCATACGGAATTGACAGTGAAATAATTGATTTAAAAGTTATCTGGCCTCTTGATTTTCAATTAATTTTAGGCTCTGTTCGCAAAACAAAAAAGGTTGTTCTTGTTGAAGAATGCACACGTAATGCGGGAGTTCTTGTGCACATTGAGAATGAATTATTAAAAAATATTCCGAGATTAAATATAGAAAACGTTACAGCAAAAAATGATCTGATCCCATTCGGCGAAGAAGAAACAGCTGTGCTACCATCTATAATAGACATCGTCGAAGCAGGGGAAAGGCTTTGTGTGAGAAACAAATTGTTACAACGCTAGAACTTATATCTGATTATTTCTTATTTATGCATTGGTCACGCACCATAACAAACAACTATCTAATTACCCAAGTATTGCTCGCACTTGAGGAAGTGGGACTTTGGGAAACCCTCGCGAATCATAAAAGAAAAACTGTTTCTGAATTAGCAAAAGAGCTCGGAGTTCACGAGCACCAGCTCGCGACAAGTATGGATTTCCTTTGGTCTATGACTGATTTCTTAGATAAAGATGCTGGTTATTACTCGCTGCGAGAGCAAGAAATAAGGAAGCCGTTGATTATTTTGAAAGCCTACAAGGATGTTTTCGACAACATGGGCAAAATACTTAACGGCACTAGAAAGTACGGCGAAAACATCAATCGTGATGGCTACTATCTCCAAAAGGCTTCCGAGTTCGTTACTGAAAAATCTATAAATCTGATTATTGGATCACTAAACGGGAAAAGAAATTTACAATTAATTGACCTTGGGTGCGGCTCCGCCGTATCTATTATCAACTTCTGCAAACAATCAGGTGAGAATAGCGCTATTGGTATTGATATCGACGAAAGTACTGTGTTAGAGGCTCGGAAAAGAATTCTAAACGAAAATCTTCATAGTCAGGCTCAAATTATACTAGCCGATGCAATGGACATCAAAGAATGGATGGGGAAAATCGCGCAGGAGAAAGAGAAAATTTTTATTATTAGTACCCTTCTGCATGAGTCCCTGAACTCGGGAGAGCGGGGAATAATTCAATTTCTAAAGCAGCTTCATGAGAAATTCACTAAAACTCATCTTTTTATTTTGGAGTTCGATACTCCATCGTTCGAGAAAATCAAGAACCTCCAAGACCAAGTACAAAAAAACTTTCTTGCTAGATATAGACTCTGGCACCCATTTTCAAATCAAGGAATGCCCCAACCTCGAGCAATCTGGGAACGAATTATATATTCAGCTGGATGGAATGTGAATAAAATCACAAAAGAAGATATGGATTTAATAACTTATGAATGCACACCACATTGACACCGATTCGAATCTAGGATTAGACGCAAATGAGAAAGAAGTTCATAGGGTTTGGGATGAAAATGCTGGAATCTGGCAATATGTTACCCCGCCGTGGCGGCCTTCGGTCGGCGTTCTAGATCTTTACAAGACACTCTCGCAAGAAAAATTGGGGGGTAATGTTCTTATTTTGGGAGCTACACCGGAATTACGCGATCTCGCATCACAATACAACAAAGCCGTAACAGTAGTGGACATGAGTCAGAAGATGCTTGAGCAAACAAGTAAGTTTTTGAAAAATGCCGACCCTGAAAAAGAAAGATGGATTGTTGGCGATTGGTGTAATATTGCACTGCCTATTACTTCTTTTGATCTAATCCTCGGAGATATGATTTGGTGGCTATTGCCATTCTCCAAACAAAACGCACTTTCAGCTATAATGGCTAATCTACTGAAAGATGACGGTCATTTTATATCTCGGTTTCGGATATTTCTGCCTCAAAGAACGCGGGAGGACCCAAGAAAGATTGTTACAGACTACTTGCAACTCATTGAGGATGACTCATCATACAAAGCCGAACTTAGTCAAGCAATGTTGCTCCACGTTTCGGACATCGTATCAAATGTTGCCCAACGACGTATGGATCGAAACCGCGTCGCTTCTCTTTTAATGCAAATAGCAAATGATGTGTCGTTACACCATAAGACATTACTGGAAAAGGCCGCTCATTCTTGGGAGGGTAAGTTAAACCTAACGCAGAATACCCAAGAAGAAATCATTGAATGCTTGGGTGATAAATTTAATCTACTACAAAAAGAATTCGCCATAGACTACCCCGAGGGGGAACTTTACCCTATAATGAAGTGGGTCAAAAGGCAGGTATAAAGCTACTTTTACTCAAACCTGTACATTTTAGTAGCTTTGATTTGGCGTCCCCGCCCCATTATGAAAACCGACCTCAATATAATCTTGGTGGGCATTGATACCCTAAGAGCTGACCGGCTTGGGGCTTATGGAAATGTGGGGAACTCGCCAAATATTGATGCGATGGCTGGCACTGGGGTCCTTTTCGAGAACTGCTTCAGCCAAGCACCGGCCACTGCTCCGTCATTCATGTCTATTTTTACATCACTCTACCCCAGCTACCATGGTGTGCTTGATAATATAGGCGCCACAGGAACACGGGGTCGCAGTTACGCACTCGATGAATCCGTGCCGACAATGACGGAGTTTTTTAAGCGTTCTGGATTTCGCACGGCCGCGTTCACGGATGGAGGAAATTTATATGACGGCCTGGGTTTCGCGAAGGGTTTTGATTTCTATTCAATGAACCGCGGATACGGCCATGCTGCCGCGATCATCCCAGAAAAAGACATTTTTTATTGGCTCCAAGAATACAGCCGCGAGCAATTTTTCTTATTCATACATACTTACGCTGTCCATAGCCCCTGGAATATTCCAGCGCAATATCACACGGCAGATTATAATAATATTCTCCCAGTTGATTCGAAACACGTAAGCGATCAAGCATTATTCATGGTTCACTTCCAGAAGGAATTGCGAGAGTATATGGCGTATGTATCTCAATCTAGCGTGCACGATCCGAAAATTGCCGAACTTATGTCATCTCTATATAATGATGCCATCCGCTACGTTGATGATTTCATGGGTAATTTAATGGAGACGCTCAAGCAACTCAACATTAACCGACAAACGGTGGTAATTTTTACATCTGATCACGGAGAAGAGTTTCTCGATCATGGAATGCTGTCACATAAGCAACTTTATAACGAAATACTACGCGTTCCTTTGATTTTTCACGCTCCTGCGTTTGATTTGAAGGGCGTAATATGTAGTATCGCAAGAAGTATCGATATCTTCCCCACAATTGCCGAGCTACTTGAATTGCCGTTGGATATCGAAATACACGGCGAATCGTTAATGCCCATGGTCCGCGAGCAAAAACATTCTGACCGTATTGCTATCGCCGAAGCGGAAACATACGGATTTTCGGTTCAAGACCAGAACTTCAAATATATTTATCCGAGGTACAAGAATTATAGCGAAAGAACAGATGAGTTGTATGATTTATTGCGAGACCCTAGAGAAAAACAAAACATCTTTATTGGAGAAGAAAAAACAGCAAACCAGATGAGGAATATATTTGAAACGGAGCTTCATTCTCGTCCACGCATCAAGACACACAAAAAAATTATACATCTTTTGTAATCCACCCTATGACTACGAGTCGCCCAACGCCATCCGCGCTCGTCGAAGAAAGCGTCTTTATCTTGCGGGAAACTAAGGCTAATTTTAAAAACCCCGCGGTTCTGTGGAGCGGAGGCAAAGACTCAACCGCCGTCCTTGCTTTGTGCCGCGAGGCATTTTTCAATAGAGTCCCCTTCCCCGTCATACACATCGACAATGGCTTAGACTTCCCCGAAACATATGATTTCCGAAATGAACTGACCAAAAAATGGGGCCTTAAACTATTGGTAGCCAAGAGTATAGTAAAAAACGACCCAATCTCTGGCGTGGATTGCTGTGGGGCAAATAAGACCCACGCATTGAAAACACTCGTAAAGAAAGAACACTTTGACGCCATCGTTGTTTCTATAAGAAGCGACGAGCACGGTATAAGAGCAAAGGAAAGAGTTTTTTCGCCAAGAGATCAAAATTGGCAATGGAACTACAAGAATCAACCCGCGGAAATTTGGAGCCACGCCGTCATTAACAAAAAAGCAGATCATTACCGGGCACATCCTATTCTGCACTGGCGCGAAATAGACATCTGGGAATATATTGCAGAGAACAACATACCTTTAAATCCCCTCTACTTTTCTAAAGAGGACAAAAGATATAGAAGCCTGGGATGTACCCAATGCACAATCTCAATTAAATCCAGCGCAAGAACTATAAGAGATATTCTTAAAGAACTAGGACGGAGCGAAATTTCTGAACGCTCCGGCCGAGAACAAGATAAAGAAGCCGAATTTGTCATGGAACGTCTGCGCGCCTTAGGTTATATGTAATATGCCCAGCTCACCTATCTCTATCGTTGTGCTGGGTCAAAAAGATCACGGCAAGTCTACGTTATTGGGGAGACTTATCTTCGAAACGAAATCGATTTCGCGAGATAAAGTAAAAGAGAGCCGGCTAGTCGCAAAAAAATCCGGCTATAATTTTGAATGGGCGCATCTTCTCGATAGTTTTCGCTACGAACGAACAAAGGGAATGACACTAGATGTTACTCGAGTCACTGCTAAAATGGGGCTCCATCTATACGAACTTATTGACGTGCCCGGCCACAGAGAACTCATAAAAAATATGATAAGCGGCGCTTCGGAAGCGAAGTGTGCAATTATTGTAATAGCCGCGGACGAAGGAACAAAAAAACAAACAGTGGAACATGCTAGAATCGCGCATTTTCTCGGAATAGACACCGTGCTTGTTGTGATAAACAAGTGCGACCTCATACATTATTCAGTCATAAAATATAAACAATTAAAAGAAGCAGCAGAAAATATTCTCAAAAATATCGGCTACCTAAAAATAAAGACAGTACCTCTATCTGCTACTCACGGACGGAATCTTTTGACACGCGATCCATTATTCAGGAAATTTAAAGCGCCCGCGTTCGCGCATGCCTTTAAAGAACTTTTCCGTATGTCCTCCCAGAAATCAGAAGCACGACAATCCGAAAACTTTTTAATGGTAATACAGGATTATCACGATGGAATAGCAATCGGCCAAGTAAAACAAGGATTGGTCAAAATTGGAGATGCTGTACTAATCACTAACACCCCAAAACAATACCGCGTAAAGAAGATCTGGCTACATAACAGGGCGGTAAATTCAGCCCGTGGCGGCGAAAATATCAGTCTGATGCTAAATCCGCTATATTCAAAATCAAAACGAGGCGACATCATTGCTGAGAAAAAACTGGCACTATCGCGCAACTTAGATGCCATCTGTGTATTCTTCAAAAACATTTCTAAATCTCCTCGTTTATTTATCCAAGCGAATTTTAAGCAAACCTCTATACTGCGCATAAAAGCAGCGAGCTATTCCCTCTACATCCCAAGCGATACGACCATTGCGCTAGATAAGCCGATTGCTATAACTGATAATTTTATCATCCGGAATGAAAGTGAAATAATCGGCATCGGGAAAATACACCAAGTTTAAAAAATGGGAGAAATCTCCCAAGCCAATTTATGCTAGACCAATTCTTGGCAAAGATTATAGCAATTCATTCGCCGTACAGGCTGGATAGATTACCGCAATGGGTCGCCAATAAATATTGGAATCCTATTTTAGAAATTGATCGGTGGGTTTTCGCGAAAATCGAAAAGGCCGATCGTCAATGTTTAGATGAAATTCAGCAAAAAAGGCTCGCAAAAATTTTGTGGCTAGCGAAAAACCGCACGGCTTACTGGAAAGATAAAATCGCCGGTGACCCACATAAATACCCGGTAAAAATTCTCCGAGCGGTGCCGCTATTTACAAAAGAGATTTTAAGAAGTAATAATCTTAACGTATTCGTAAATCAAGAAGTTGCCGGGTGGCGCAAGGAGCTAATCAGTACTTCAGGAACCACCACAACGCCATGTTTTTTTTACTGCGATAGATTATCTTTCCTGCGCTTAGAAGCCGAAATGAAGGCAATCCAAGGATTCAAATACAATGACAATTTGGCAAGAATAAACTTAAACTTTCCGCCGTATCGACCACTCGGGAAAATATTTCTTTTTTCTCTGGTGACCAAACTGGTGGAAAACGCAACGAATATAGAGTTATTTCTACGCGAAAATAAACCGACACATATATTTGGCCAGACGACGTCTATCTTAGAATTGGCTTCTATTCTTGACAATAGAGGAGTCAAATATCCATTTGCTAGAGTTACGGTGGTCGGAGAACACCTTAACCGAGAAGATAAAAAATATCTAGAAAAAATTTTTTCTTGCGAGGTATTCAATATATATGTTTCGCGCGAGGCCGCCGGACCCATCGCATATGAGTGCCAAGAACGAGATGGATGGCACATAAATGCAATCTCCTTTGTGGTAGAAATCTTGGACGAAAATAACCAAGCGGTACCGACAGAAAAAGAGGGAAACGTCGTTGTTACAATGCTTGAAAATGAGGTGATGCCATTTATTAGGTACAAAATCGGCGACCGCGGTTATCTGGTTGATAAACCATGCCCATGCGGACGACAAAGCCCGCGTCTGTTTTTCAAGGGCAGAGCAACGCAATTTTTCAAGCTAAAAAACGGCAATACCCACCCCCTGGTTTCTATCGTCGGACTTGTCAGGGACTTCACGCCTCCGGTAATTCAATTCCAATTCGAACAACAGCGTATTGGAGAAATAATCGTTAGGCTTGCAACATTGGAAAACATTTCCGAAGAGTGCATTACGAATATACTTCATGCAGCCAAAGAAAGATTCCTCGACCAACTGGATGTAAGGATCGAGATAAACGAAAAAGTCCCCGGCAAAAACATACTTTTTATTAATAAACTAGAGTAAGTTGATTGAAATAGACCTAAATCAGATAATTACTACGGATAGAACTTAAAAAACGTGCGTAGCATACTCTTAAATCTAAAAATCCTTCTTTCTTTCTGGGATATCATCCGCCGGAAGGATTTTATGCTGGGGAGAGTGGTGCGCTAATCCCATCAACTGTCTATTTATCAATTCTCAATGGATTTTGCTAAGCATCATCCGCCGGTATAGGGAAAGTTGATTGCGCTTGAATTGACTTCCGTGATCTAGAATCCTATCATAATTGCATGAATGACGCTGTTACCATTCCCAAAAAACTTGCCGGCCGGGGTGATTTAGTAGTAATTCCCAGACAAGAGTACGAGGAATTCTACCATTGGAAGAACGCGATTAAAATCCGACTTGA
>Ga0209542_10020367_pt1 | contig 10517 bp, 8 predicted proteins | sample RifCSPhighO2_01_FD_184028 | JGI IMG/M metagenome (GOLD analysis project Ga0209542, IMG submission 184028) | Soil microbial communities from Rifle, Colorado - Rifle CSP2_plank highO2_0.1 (SPAdes) (version 2) | ecosystem: Environmental > Terrestrial > Deep subsurface > Rock core/Sediment ...
TCCGGCACCGCTTTAAGCGCGGACCAGTTAAATATCCTCACCCGGTTTACCGAAAATCTAATTTTTGCCTTTGACTCGGATACCGCCGGGAATACCGCGGCCCGCCGGGCCCTGGAAATGGCCCTCGGCGCCGGGTTCAATGTCAAAATCATCAACCTGGCAGGAGCCAAAGACCCGGATGAGTTAATCAAGCGGGGAATTACTGCCTGGCAAAAGGCCGTGGATTCGGCGGGCAGTTTCATGGATTACTTTTTTGACCAGGCGATTAAGTCTGGCGACCCGGCTAGCGTAGACAGCAAGCGCGACATTACCAAGGAACTGGCCCCGCTCATTTACCGCATTACCGACCCAATTACCAAAGCCCACTATATCCGCAAGCTTTCAGGGGCCATTAATGTTGCAGAATCCGCCATTTGGGATATAATAAACAGACTAAGTCTTCCCAAGCCGCTTAAGACCGCCTTAAAGGCTGAAAAGCAGAAAAATCGCATAGAAATGCTGGAAGACAGACTACTGGGTCTCGCGTTAGTCTTGAAAGACAATAAAATATTTGAGGGATTAACCGAAGCTGATTTTACCAAAGACCATCAGGCTTTGGTTGCTGTGATGAAAACCGAAGCTGATGCGGCTAAAATCATATTGGCTAACCCAACCTTGAAAGACCAAATCGAGCTTTTGACTTTTGTGGCCGAGACTGACGTTCGCGAAGAAGAAGTGGAACCAAAAATCGAGTTGCAAAATACCGTTTCGGAATTCAAAAACGAACGCAAGAAAATCCAGATGCAAATTTGGACGGATGAACTAAAAGCAGCGGAACAATCCGGAGATAAGGCGCAAGCCGAAGTGTTGCTACAGAAACTTAATGAGCTAATGTAATATGCCGAAACCCAAGAACAAGAAGAAGAAAATTGTAAAACGGCCGAAGAAGCCCGCGGCCAAGAAACCCGCCAAGGCCAAAAAGGCGCGCCCGAAACCCAAGGCGGCCATCAGCAAGGCGGCGGCTGCGAAAGCGGCGGCCAAAAAGGCCCAGGCGAGCGAGGATTGGGACAAACGTATCGTGGAACTGGTTAAGCGGGCCGAATCCCGCGGCTTTCTGACTGAGAACGAAGTGGTGCACGCCCTGCCGGAAATTGAAGAAAATATCCCGGCCTTGGAAAAACTTCTGGATGCCCTGGATGCCCGGGGGCTGGAACTGGTGGACCAGGAAATGGCGTCCGTGTGGCAGCAGGCCGCGGAATTGGCCCGGGTCAAGACCAAAAAAGAAGAGCAACAGGCAGAGTCTTACAATCTTGGGGACATCTACGATGACTCCATCCAGATGTATTTGCGCGAAATCGGCAAGGCCGCCCTGCTCAAAGGCCCGGAAGAAGTGGAACTGGCCAAGCGCATTACCAAAGGGGACGTTTCTGCCCGCAAAAGGCTTATAGAAGCCAACCTGCGTCTGGTGGTTTCCATTGCCAAAAAATACATGGGCCGCAACTTGGGGCTCCTCGATTTGATTCAGGAAGGAAACCTTGGGTTATTTCGCGCGGTGGAGAAGTTTGACTGGCGCAAGGGATTCAAGTTTTCCACCTATGCCACCTGGTGGATTCGCCAGGCCATTACCCGCGCTTTGGCTGACCAGTCCCGCACCATCCGCATTCCGGTTCACATGGTGGAAACTTTGAACAAGTACGCCCAGGCCGAACGCCAATTGGTCCAGGATTTGGGCCGCGAGCCATTACCGGAAGAAATCGCGGCGGAGATGGGCATAGAGGTGGAGAAAGTTTACCAGCTCAAGAAAATTTCCCAGGAAACGGTTTCCATTGACACCCCGGTCGGGGACAGCGATGAGGAAGATTCCTACCTGGGCGACTTCATCGAAGACCCGGACTCGGTTACCCCCTCTGAAACCGCGGGTCGGCAGATCCTCAAGGAATACGTCCAGGGCATTATGAAGGATTTGGACCCAAGAGAGCAGAAAATTCTCAAAATGCGGTTTGGACTTGAAGACGGCGTGACGCATACATTGGAAGAAGTGGGCAAGGAATTCGGCGTGACCCGCGAGCGCATCCGGCAGATTGAGGCCAAGGCCCTGGAGCGCATCAAGGAACACTATAATATTTCAAGGCTCCGCGATTACTAACAATAAAGCCATGATGACACCAACATATACTCTGACAGATACTGATTTGTTCCTGGACCAGGATAAGAAATACGTCCTGCGTTTTCGGGATATTCCGAAAGAAGAAAAGCCCAGAGAGAAGTTGGCTAAGTTTGGCCCAGAAACTTTATCCGTAGCTGAACTTTTGGCAGTTCTGTTCAATGTTGGCACTAAAAAAGAGGATGTTCTGACCATGACCAACCGTCTGCTTCGAGAGTACGGGGAGAAGGCCATTCTGGACCAGCGCAACCCCGTAAAGCTTGCCGAGAGTTTGGACATCCCACTTAACAAGGCTAACCAGATGGTTGCGTGCTTTGAACTTGGTCGCAGGTTTTTTACTACCCCCGCCGCCGGCCGCCCGGAATTTTTGCGAACCGCCAAGCAAGTTTATGATTACCTCAAAGACATGGCGAACCTGCCAAAAGAGCATTTGCGCGGACTATACTTAAATAACCACTATCGGTTAATCCATGATGAGGTGATTTCCATTGGCAGCTTAACTGCCAATATCATTCATCCGCGCGAGGTGTTCAAGCCGGCGATTGACCATGCCGCCTCGGCCGTGATCCTGGTCCATAACCACCCGTCCGGGGAAGTGGCCCCAAGCGAGGCAGACGTGGAGATTACTAAACAAATAGTGGAAGCAGGTAAGGTCCTGGGCATCCCTCTGATTGACCATATCATCGTGGCCAAAGATAACTTTGGCAGCGTCAAAGTGGATTACAATTAAAATTTAAATTCATGCGAAATGATTTTATTGTATCATCCGGCGGGGTGATGAGTTTGCCCATGGCTCTTCGGGAGAAGTGGGAAGAGTTTAACGAAACCAGCGTCCCGAAATATTTTAATAAAGGAGTAAAGAAGTTTTTACTCAAAATTGATGAACTGTCAACGCTTAATCGGTCACTGACCGAACAAGAGCAAAAAGAGTTGCGGTTCATGCTCGAAGCGCTGATTGAAGCAAACCACGGGATGTATTCAAAGCAGCCGTAAGTTTACTCGTAAACGTCTTTTCGGTGGCGCACCGTGATAGTTGTGAGTATTGTCAGATTTCCTTTGGCGTCTTTACTGAAGATTGTCCTATAATCACCGACCCTGAAGCGAAACAGCCCCTTAAACATTCCCTTAAGGGGCTTTGAATTGGCCAGCGGGTTCGGCTGGCCTAGAAAATGTTTTAATTTGGTAACTATCCTGCGGGAGTCTGCAATACTCAATTCCTGTAAATCGGCCCAAGCCTTTTCGGTATAGAAAAGTTCATACCTCATAATCCGAGCATTGACTCCACCTGGGCCTGGGAATAAACCCGTCCAGCTTTGGCATCATCCAAACCCTGCTGTATGTCCAAAGCCAGGCCTTCCAAAGTGAAGTTCTCCCCCAAAAGTGGCCGGACCTCAAACATCGGAATATTACGACTCAGGATAATCAACCGTTGGTTATTCTTCCTAGAATCTTTGGTTATTTTCGCTATATTCTGGCGAAATTCTTTGACACCAATGAATTTAGTGGTCATATAGATATATTACTTGTGTACCGTAAGTGTACACTTACGGTTACAAATTGTCAATTTTTAGCAGAGTCTAAGGGCGCTTTCTATACACACCCGATGGGAGACCTTGAAAATATGAGGATTATTTGCTAATATATTCAAGCGTTCGGGCGCCTGCCTCGATTCGCGTCATACACTCTATCTGAGTCGACGCGAGGCGGGTAGCTCAACGAATCGTTCGGGCGCCTGCCTGCCGGCAGGCAGGTAGCTCAGCAAGGAGGAATATGTATTTTGTTTATGCACTACAAAGCTTAAAGGATAACAGAATATACGTGGGGTTAACTCAAAATCTTTCAGAGAGATTGGCGTATCATAATTCCGGCAGGGTTTCATCAACAAAGGGATATCGGCCTTGGAAATTGTTTTATACTTCCGAAGAGTTTAAAACGAGAGCCGAGGCTCGTATCCGTGAAAAAGAACTTAAAAGCGGATATGGAAAAGAGTTTTTAAAAAAGCTCGTTCGGGCGTAGCTCAGTGGTAGAGCGGTCGACTGTGAACTAGTTCTTAATAGGCGGCATATAAGGATATTTTATGCCGAAAGATAAAAGAACATATTCCGACAGAGCTGCATATATGGTCCAGGCTGTTTCCAGACGGAGGCGAAAGCTTCGGGAAATGTCCAGGGATTATAAAGGCGGTAAATGTGTTCTTTGTGGTTATACTAAATGTCTAGGCGCGCTTGAGTTTCATCATGTGGATCCGAGTCAAAAAGACTTTGCCCTTTCGGTCAAAGGCCTGACCCGGTCCTGGGAGAAAATCCAAGCGGAACTGGATAAATGCGTATTAGTTTGCGCAAATTGCCACAGAGAAGTACATGCGGGTATATCGCAGCTTCCAAAGGAAACTTTGGTTGAAAAACGAGGTGAATTCGGGGAAGCCCTAACAAGGGTAATCCCGAGCCAAGCCCATCAATCTGATGGGAAGGTGTAGAGACTATCCCGAAAGGGAGTACATCATGCTAACGCATGCTGGAAGCGCCTCGGATCCGAAAGCCTGCCTACCGGCAGGCAGGGATTATGATATAGTCCATCCCTAGAAGTAATTTTAGGATAAATGTAATCGATTGGTCGTAGGTTCGAATCCTACCGCCCGAGCCAAAGAAAAATCCCTCATCGTTTTGATGGGGGTTTTTTCTTTTTATATTTAAGTGTCAAAGGTAACCTTTGACATGGAGGTAAAAATGCCTAGAGATTATAAATTTTTGGTTAAAGATAATATTTACCATGTCTATAATCGTGGGCATAATTATCAGCCTATTTTCTTAGAAAATCAGGATTATCGTAATTTTTTTAAAAGACTGCGGATTTTGCTTGGGTTGCCGGAAGTTTCTTATGTCAAAGGTAACCTTCGCCTTAGGGTAACCCCAGTACCGAAAGGGAGTTTTGATGTTTTGGCCTACTGCCTGATGCCGAACCATTTTCATTTTTTGTTGAAGCAAAATACGGATCTACCTATAAGTGTTCTGATAAATCGGCTTTGTACCAGCTACGCCAAATATCTCAATGCTAAGCATGGCCGGGTTGGCAGCCTCTTCCAGGATACATTCAAAGCTAAATTGGTTGAAAATGATGCGTATCTTGCGCACTTAAGCGCGTACATTCATAATAACCCTGAAGATATCAATTCTCCCTATTCAAGTTTCAGGGAATACACCAATAAGTCGGATATCTGTAAAACTGATCTCATCATGTCCATGTTCCAAAACAACACACAAGCCTACCTTGACTTCGTAATCAAATCCAAAACCTTACCTTACCCCCTAGAGGGGGATTAATATGGCAAAGGTAACCTTTGACAAAACCTTTGACAACTAATTAATCTGTGATCCTGCTTCGTAGCTGTCCAGTCTAGCATTGATAGTATTGGTAGCCTTGTAGCCCTTAGTGGTTAATGCGGCAGTATTACTGAACAAAAGTTTTTTGCCGTCAGAGATTATGAAGATAGCGCCATTGTCATTTACCAGCGTCCCATCGCGGAATTTAACCAACGAGGATTCAGCCAAAGCCACATCCGCGGCGTTCGCTTTGACTATCCTGGAGAACGAAAAACCATAAGTATTAAACACGGCTTCACTTTCAAATCCTTGTCGTGCGCCGTTGCGAACCCACCACACGGTTGTGCCTTCAAGCACCAAAGCGCCATCAGGGTGCGGCAATGATGCGGAACCAATCGGATCGCCTGATGGATAATCTGTCAGATTAATCTTGGGCAGACTTCCAAACTTATAACCCAAACCCTGGAATACTTGGGCGGAAACAAACCCGCGTTTTGTGCCGTTAAGCCCGATCATATAGACAGTGCGGTTATCAGAAGCATCCAGCACCAAAGTGCCTTCCAACGCTTTGACGATATTGGCCTCGTCAAAAGACAATGCCCTATCAGCGTCATTGGCAGTAACCGCTTGGCCAAAATTATAGCCATGAGATTTATACTCATCAGGATTTCTAAAGCCAAAACGCTTGCCATCCTTAATCAAATACACAGTCTGGCCGTCCAAAATTAAAGTGCCATTCGGATGGCTGGCAGAGGTGGTTTCACCCAAGACCTGCCCTGCTATGCTCACAATAACTGTCCTTATTGTTGTCCCATCGGTACCAAATGCGGTTAAAGTATAAGACGTGGTCTGCGAGGGCGAAACTACTAAGGACCCGGAAACTGCTACATTTCCGATTCCTTGATTAATGCTAACTAAGGTAGCATTACTGGTTGACCAGGTTAGAGTTACTGATTCGCCCGCGGTGATACTGGTGCTACTGCTGGAAAACGATGCGGTCGGCGCAGACGCTGCGGGTGGTGGAGCTCCTCCACCACCACCATCACTTGGTGCTGGATTGGTTGTCTGTGTGTATGCGGCAAAACTAGTAAAGTGTTTCGTCCAGATTACTAGATCAGAACCAACATCAATCTTACAGTCCCCATCCGCCGCTAAAGCATCCCCTGTGGCTTGATTATCCGCAGCACAAGCATTGGTAATTTCAGTAAAGGTAATTCCAGTTCGAACATAACCGGCTCTCTTGCCAGCTTGTCCAGGAAGTAAAATTCTGACTGCCTTATCAAAAGATAATTTAGCACCAGTAAATCCGACTTCTATGGCGGTGCTCAAAGTTTTAGTTACCCCAGAAGTATCTGGCAAAGTCACAGTCGTAACTGTCGGCGCGGCAATCACTCCATTCCAAGAAGAGTCAGCGCTGGTAACAGTTGTGGAAGCTGGAATAGATATATCCGCGCTGGCAGAACCTATAGTAGTTTGGGGAATTGTTCCTGTGCCCCCGGATATAAGGGAACCATAATTAATAGAAGCGTTACTTGTACCACTACTAACAGTGACTGTCACTACTTGGGTTGGGGAAGTTATGACTACTTGAGGAGTTGTACTGTTTGCAGTTGCCGCGCCATCTGAAGTTGGAACTGTCTGGGTCGTTGATACAATCGTTACTGTCACCGTATAGTCTTGAGTTGAAGAGTCAGCAGCAGTGACCGTGTAAGTAACAGGGCTGATGAAGTCTTGAGCAACACCAGAAGCCGGGCTAACCGACGCCCCGGTAATCACGATGGTTGGAGTAAGCGCAGTTTCGTCAGTGCTGTTAGGCACAGTTAGAGTCACGGCATGGGCCGTTTCATCTATGATTCCCGTCACGGACGGGTCTGTAAAGTTGAAAGCCGTGATTGTCTTGGCCGGGTTGCCTGCCGCGGTTACCGTATAGGTTACAATCGTTGTGCCGTCTTGAGCAGTAACCACCAGTGTGTTGCCAGAAACCACCGGGTCATCTATCCCCGTGTCGTCCCACGTTTGATTAAGGTTGGCCTTAGTCAGAGCGGCTAAAAAATTCGCTTTGGATGTGTTAAATGGCACATTGGTGATAGTTTCACTGTCTGTTCCGCCTGTGCTTATCGTATAAACTTCAGAAGTGATCGAGGTGACTGTGCTTGCCGATAATTTCAACACGGTCAAATTAAACGTCTTTGTGTCTGTTATGGCACCCTTCGTTAAAGTGGCTGTTAAAATCACAGCAACGTCTCCCGCTTCAAAAGCTGGTCTTACCACTGCCTGGCCGTCATTTGACACCACCTCCGGTTTATCGGATTCCCAGGTAATTGTCGAGCCGTTTGGACCGCTCGCCGGCAAAGGATCAGTTAAGGTGGTTGTAATGTTTGCCAAATCGGCATTTAATCCTTTAATAGAATCATCCACCAATGTCGCCGTGTCAGCGGCAACATCAGCGCTGTCAGGATCATCGTTTATCGTTACCGTCACAGTATAAGTTTGTGTCGAGTCGTCGACCGCAGTAACGGTGTAAATAACAGGATCAGTAAAATCTTGGACTGCGCTAGAAGCCGGATCAACTGAATCGCCGGTGATAACAATAGTCGGAACAAGTTCAGTCACGTCCGTGCCAAATGGCACAGTTGCGGTGATGGTCTTGTCATCTTCATTAATAACACCGTCAATAACTGGGTCTAGGCCGGCAAAACTAAAAGCCGTAATTGCCTTGGCCGGATTCGCGGCCAGTAGCGCTTTGTGTGCGTTAACTCGTTTGCCGCTAACGGTTTTACCATCAAGAGCGTCTAAAGGATCGCCGGAATCTAGGATTGTTTGCTTTACTTGGGCTGTCGTAAGGGCTGAATTATAACTCATCAACAAAGCCGCCACGCCAGCCACATGCGGTGCGGCCATTGATGTACCTTCTAAATAATCATACAGTTCGTCTGAACCGTCAGAAAATGTTGTTATTTTTACATCATTTACAAAGCAGCCATCCCCACCGCCAGTATCAGCATTACCATTTGCTACCCATCGGAATTGGAACTTAAAATCACTAGTCAAATATTCAGCCGGTATCGGTAACTCTTTGAAGTGGTACACGGCTCCACCTGTATCATCAAGGGGGTCCTCACCGTTGCGTATATCAAGGTCCGGCTCGTCCCACGTAAGTACTACAACATAATCTGTGCCATCAGTACTAAACTCTAGTTGCATAAAGTCAGTCCACGCTTCTAGCGAGTATTCCGTATCACACTTAGTCCAAAAATCTATTGTCGCCCCGCTAGTACTCAGGTTATAGGTTTCAGATGTAATCGTGGTGTCGGCTGATACTGCATACGGTATATTTACCACATCACCATATAATACATTGCCTACCGAACCTCCCACATCAAATGTTCCCCAGTCTCCTGTCTTTATCCATCCGCTTGGCACTTCTGACGGTGTTACACCTTCAAAAGTTTCATTTAACAAAATTGTATCAGCTACTGTACTTAAGATATTAACCCCCGGCGCTCCGACATCAACACTTACGACCCCAAAATCAGAAAAATCTGCAAGATTATCATTTTGGTCAGTGGCAGCCACACAAATTATATTCGCCAAGGTTAAGTCACACGGATATGAATGAATCGTTTGTCCGGAGTCATGATTGTCTCCCTGGTCATCATCATCACCATCTCCGTTTCCTGCGGCTGCTACAAATAAACCTGAAAATCCACTAATCGCATCAATCAACGCTTGGTCACCATAATCTGAACTTCCACTGCAGTCTGCATGATTACCCCCTTGGTCAGGTAGCACATAACACCCCCAGCTCGCATTGATTATTTTCGCTCCGTTTTCTTTGGCAAAATTTATGGCCTCTACGTTTTGTGCGGTTGTTAAGGCGCTTTTTAATGCCATAATTTTTGCTTGCGGCGCAACTCCGATAATACCCTTCTCATTATCCATAGCCGCAGCAATAGTTCCAGCTACATGAGTACCATGACTACTACTCGTAGGCAATGGAATTTTATCGTTGTCTTCAAAATCAAACCCGTAATTGCAGTCGCCTAAAAAGTCGCCGTTCTCGTTCTTACAATCTGTCCCGTCCCACATATTAGGTGCCAAATCAGGATGATTATACGCAACTCCACTATCAATTACTGCAACAATAATGCCATTGCCTTCTGAAATATCCCACGCTTCCAGGCCGTCGATGTCCTTGTCCTTATTATTTATTCCTGATGTTCCATTCACGGATTGCCCTGTATTTTCCAGCGCCCAAAGTTGGTCGCGAAAAGTATCATTAGTGGGAATGGCAAGCGGGTAATACCGGTAATTCGGCTGGGCATACTCCACGTCTGGGTCAGCTTTAAGACGCACAACGGCCTGTTCAACCGTTTCCTGGCCACGGGTTTTATACACCGCCAAATTTGAGCGTCTGATGCTGTCTTTAGCGGTTAAGTTCTTTCTGGTTGCGAACTGATTAAGTTTTGCGGAGCCGTCTGTTCTTTTCAAGTCAACCCGGTTTGTTTTGAATTTCACAATTATCTCGCCGGCGACAAAACCGTTGCCATCCTTATCAAAAGTACTTCTGGATTTTAGTTGAACTCCCGACTGATTTTCGTTTTTATCTTGTGCCTGAAAGTTCTCCGGCAAATCATTATTTAATGGATTTTGCGACCTTGAGCCATCATTTGCTGCATTTATTTGCAGCGGTAGAGCCAAAGCGCAGGCTAAGGCAACCACAATAAAACGTTTCATAAGTATAATTTTCTTGAGTTTATTGCTCATTAAATGCTTTGATAACTAAAGTAAGCTACGACGCCACGAACGCAAGCAAAAGTCAAATTAGCCTCTTACTTCCAACTTGGATGGACAGTATAGCACAAACTTAATGATACTTATAGTCCGTCGCCTATTATAGTCATCTGACCCTATGCTATGCTTATGAAAAAGCATAGCGATATTTTGAACAAATTCGGTAAAAAGGTTAAGGACCTGCGGCTTGCGAAAGGTATCAGTTCCCAAATGGACTTAGCAAACAAGGCTAAACTGGACCGTACCTATATTGGTGGTCT
>Ga0209542_10020370_pt1 | contig 10515 bp, 15 predicted proteins | sample RifCSPhighO2_01_FD_184028 | JGI IMG/M metagenome (GOLD analysis project Ga0209542, IMG submission 184028) | Soil microbial communities from Rifle, Colorado - Rifle CSP2_plank highO2_0.1 (SPAdes) (version 2) | ecosystem: Environmental > Terrestrial > Deep subsurface > Rock core/Sediment ...
CATAGAAACTCTAATAAATCCGGCAAGCGCACCTTCTTTCATCCATATATATCTTAAAAATCTCACATCGGAAGACAAAGAAAATATGGAAAAGATATATACTGCTCTAAACGAAATGAATATTTCCGCATTCGCAATAGAACTTGAATATTCGGAAAAAGCAGAGGCGGATATGATAAAAAAGATATATAAAAAATGGCAGGAAATAAAGCCCGCGTTCAAGTCAATTTTCAAAAACTTACAAAAGTCATGGTCTTCTCAGACAGAAAGGAAAGAAAAGACTTATTTCGGCTAAACCTTTTGCTTCTTTTATCTTTTAGAAGCTAAACGGTACTAAGATTCGTTTACGAATCTTTAAATCCTCGCAAAAATTTCCTCTAAATCTATTTCCAAAACAGAAACTGGAAGCTTAATATGCCACTCCCCTAAAACATCAGGATGAACCTCTCCAATATGTCCTATCTCCTTGCCATCAAAAACAATCTTTCCAGTTCTACCATGAATCAGCTCTTTAATCTCACTCTCATGAAATTGATATTCCAATCCAAGCATTTTCATCAAATAATCTAAAATTCTCTTCAGTTCAGTAAAATTCCCCGGGGTAAGAGCAACAAGCAAATGCTCTTCTTCAAGAACTCCAGATTCAGCTTTATGATCCAAGGAAAAAACGCGCCCAATCTCAAAAATATTTTGAGGATATTCATTATCCGTATTCTCGCCAAGAATACGCAAAGCAGAAATTAACAAATTCGGCCTTAAAATCTTGTAATCAGTCTTTGAATTCTCAACTTCTAAATGCTTTTCAAACTTAATTCGTTTGGCTTCATCCTGTTTAATAAAATGGAAGCTAGAAATCTCCATTAAACCCAATCCATTTAGAAGTTCGGTAACTTTTCCGCGAAGCTTGCTCTCCTTGCTCTCTTCTCCAATAGTTGCAACCTTGGGAATTTCTGGCTCAAGATTTTCATAGCCATAAGCAATAGCAACATCTTCAATTAAATCAACTTCATGCAAAATATCCGTTCTCCATGCCGGCACGCTCACTCTTCCAGATTTATAATCATAACCCATTCTAGAAAGCAGCTTTTCCAAATCTTTTTCCTTTAAGTCCAATCCAAGAGTTGTATTCACATTTTCCAAATCAATCTTCATTTTCGCAGGAGACAAATCAGGAGTAATCTCTTTTTTTCCATAGTCTAATTCAACACCATAAATCTTTCCTCCAAGATCTGCCAAAGCAGTCACAATAATATTCAAAGTCTTCTTTAAAGCAGAAAAATCGAATCCCGAGCATTCAACAAAAACTTCTTTAGTATCGCTTGTTATCTTTCCTGTTTCATGCGAATTAATTATCGGCGGCATTGATAATATCTTGCCCGAAGAGTCGGAAAAAACAGGATACTTGCTGGCAGATTCCAGCAAAGAAGCATACTCTCTTCCAGTAGAATTCTTAATTAAAATCTCTCTTCCAGTTAGCTCTCTATCCATATCAAGAGGAATAAATTTAATATCGTCTGGCTTCCTAGCCTCGTATTTTATTGGCAGTTTTATCTTATCAAATGGATAAATCCCGATCGCAATCTTCTTCCTATTTCTTCCAAGAGTAGAGTGCAATTTTTCTTGAACATTTATGATATCCTTTATAGAAACGTCATCAAAATTCAAATTTTTAACAATGGCACAAGCAGTATAAGGCCTTACTTCTTTCACGCTGCTTTCAATCTTAACTTTATAATCCTTCTCTGGGGCATTAACCCTATATTTCTTCAATCCTGTTTCCTTCCCAAGAAAAGATTTAATCGCCCTAATAAAACCAGGCAAAGAAATTAAATCAGGCCTATTCGGAAAGACTTCTATTTCCAGCTCGGTAGCAGAAACTGAAGCCGGAACTCCAAACATATTTATTCTTTCAATAGTCTTGTCATCAAGTTTAATATGCTTCTCAACTTCCTTCCGATCAAATTTTATATTCGCCATTTTACTTCAAATCAATTCCCCCGGCTAATTTATTTCCATGATTACCTTTAGCTTTATCAATAGGAAATCTTTTTTCATATTCATTTAAAACATCATTAATAGATTTCTCAGAGTCCACATTACATAAATAAGAAACTTTTAACACTAAAAACAACATATCTCCAATAAAGTTCTCAACTTCAGCTTTGTTTTCTTTAATTAATTTTTGTTGCGTCTCTGTATCAACCCATTTTATAATATTCCAAAATTCACCTATTTCTTCGCTCATATTTAGCAATAAGTCTTTTATCTGCTCTGGCGTGCCCCAACCTCTTGCATCATCGAATTTCTTTATTTTGCTTTGTATCTCATTCATTTTACCCAGAGTCTCCTGTCTCTTAGCTGTTTAATATCGTTAGAATACATCTCTCTCAAATCCTTTATCTTATAAAAATCAGTAATTATCCTGTCAAAACCCTGCCCCCAAGCAAGAACAGGAATATTCTTTCCAAGCAAAGGCACAACTACTTCTGGCCTGAAAATCCCTGCGCCCCCCAGCTCAAGCCAAACCTGTTTTTCAGGATGAAAAACCTCAATTTCCACACTAGGCTCTGTATAAGTAAAAAAGCTAGGCCTAAATCTTATTTTTTCAAATCCCATTTTCTTATAAAACTCTTTCAAATATCCAAGTAAATGCCTAAAATTAGCATCTTTATCTATGACTATTCCTTCTGCCTGATAAAATTCAAACCCGTGGCTCCAATCAACAGTCTCGTTTCTAAAAACTTTCCCGATTGCGAAAAACTTTGCAGGCAAATCTTTTTCTTTCAAACCAGCAAGCGTCCTAGCCGATAAACCAGTAGTATGCGTTCTAAGAACCGCTTTTCTAGACTCATCCTCGCTCCATGCATACTGCCATCCTTTGCTTCCTGCTACTCCAGATTCATGCGACTTTCTAACAGCCTCTACAACTTTTTTATCCGGTAATTTAGCTTTTACATCTTTAATAAAAAAAGTATCCTGCATCTCTCTGGCTGGATGATCCTGCGGCGTAAATAACGAGTCAAATATCCAGAATGAAGAATCAACTAAATTTCCAGTCATCTCCTTAAATCCTAAATCGGTCCAAATCTTTTTAGCATAATCAATAGACTGATTAACAAAATGTTTTTTCCCTCCATAAATTCTAGGAACCGGAGCCAAAATATCATATCTTCTAAATCTCTTTCCTTTAACACCCATTTTAATCAAATCGGGAGTAACTTCCTCAATCAAATCATTCTTTATTTCCTTTCCAGCAATGCTCTTCCCAGCATCCGTCAGCCTAAATCCCACCTCGCTCTCCTCTCTAATCTCAATAATATCTTTTCTATTCTTCAAATTCTCAAAAGCAAACTGCTCCTCGGGCAACAAAGTTTTCTTCTCGCGAGGCAAACTCTCTAAAAACTTCTCTTCAAGAGTCTTCTTAATAATTTCCTCCTTACTAGCGATTAAAGAAATCTTTCCATTGGACAAATTAATCATCGCCTTTTTCTTCAAAGCTCCGAGGGCAGCCTTAAATTCATTATCAGTTAGCTTAGAAAACTTGGCCGCTTCTTCAAAGGAAATGTGATTGCTCTCTTCAAGAAGAATTAATAACCTTCTTTCAGGCAGATGATTTTTTTTATAGTAAATCCCATTAATACCTAGATCAATAATCTCCTTCCTCTCAACATCAATCTTAGCAAGCCCTTTATTCTCCAAGAATCGCAACGCCCTTAAAACAGAAACCTTGTCTAACTCAGACTTTTTTACTATGCCATCAATATTAAGATTAAGATAAGGCACAATCTTAACTTCAATTGGCGACAACGATTCAATTAGTTTATCCGACTTCTCGATTTCCTTTTCCATACAATCAGATAATATCTATCTATTAAAAATATATCGCCTCTTTCGCCTGCTTAGTTGAGGCTGCAAGCGAAATCAACAAGCTAAATCCCTCTATTTTATCCGCACAATTCACCAAAGCCAATCTGGCTCCAGCTTTCCTACAAAGAGTAATATTCTGCTTAATCCTCGCTAATCTAACCGCCTTATCCTTTTTGTCAAGCCCCGCCAGTTCAGCCAGATCAATTCCAATTGCAACATTATTCTTGGCTGCAATTCTCGCAAGAACTTCATTAAGCCCTGAATCCAACTGCTTTAGCTTATCTCTTCTTCTTCCCGATTCAACACAAAGAAGAACATCAAATTTCCCATACTCCAAAACCAGCCTATTAAACTCGTCATCTCTTGCCTTAATAATCACAGGTTTTTCTTTCGCATTTCTTATTCTTTTCTTAACATCTTCCATATTTGCAGAATCAATTAGCATATAATAAATAAATATTATAACTTATTAAATCCTACTAAAAATTAAGTTGAGCTTTCTTGCCAAATCTTTTTAGACAAACAAAATTCCCCTTTCTTTAAAACTTCCTCCAGCTCAACTAAAATCCCTTCTTCAACATTCTTTTCAGAAGCAGAAACAGCTAACCCCCCCTCTTTAAACCTAAAATTCTCCTTCCCAACCATATCAAAAGTGCACCTTAAATCAACCTTGGTATTTTTATAACCGTATTTAAACAGCCCGGTATTCTGCTTTCCATCTTCACTACAGCTATAAAAAATCCCTGCTAAATTCTCGCACAAATAATATTTTATCAAATCCACTTCAAATCCGGACAAACCTTTTCCTTTTCTTTCAAGCATGTCTTCATAGAAAAAAAGAATTATTTAAGGATATAGATAATTAACTTACTATCCACAAACCGTCGTTCCATCAAACTTCTTTCCCTTTAATATTTTGGCTAAATTCCTCAAATCCTTGCCGATAATATAAGTCTTAATCCTATTTTTCCGAATCATCACCGCTGCATTTTGATCAAGAACAAAATGTTGCCCTGCATGAAACTTAAGTTTCAAAGCGCGAGATTCAAACTGCTTCCAAGTTTGATAAGGGATAAAATTTGCTTTCCTATTCGTTAATGGATTTGCCGTATAAAGTCCTTTTACATTTGTCATATTAATAAACTCTGCACTAAGCAAATGTGCGAGTTTCGCAGCAGTTCCATCAGATGTAGATTTCGGATCAAACCGCAAAGCGCCGCAGAACACAACACTATTCTTCGCCAAATTATTTTTTACTTCTTCCATATCTCTAGGAAGAGTATCATTTGCCTCTTTTCCAAAAAATTGCACTAAAAATAAAGAGTTCATTCTAGTAGCCCTAATTCCTGCCTTAGACTGCTCATAAGCACTCTTCCCCTCTTTTCGCAAAACCTCAATGTACTTTCTTGCAATGCTTCCGCCCCCGCAAACAACAACAAATTTCCAATTCCTATAATGTTTTCTTAAAGTATTCTTAAATTTCTCAAGAAAAACAATGTCCATCATTCCCGAAGGCACTATCAAACTGCCCCCTAGGCTAATCACTATTATCCTCTTTTTCATTTTAGCTTTCCATCGTTTAAAATTATTCTTTGCTCAAAACAGCCAAAGCAGCCGCCATTAAAAACAATCCAATATCTCTAAAAATAATCTCCATCGCTCCAAGATTAAACAAAACTATTCCAAGCAGAGCAATTGCTGCCAACGAAGCAGAATAAAATGTCTTCCATCCAGAAAGCAGCCACAAAGCCAAAACTATCTCTCCAAATGCGTGTGAATATAACAAAATACTCTCGCTCAAAAACCCGCGAAGAAATTCAGGAAAAAACCCTATCCACGCATCTGCATTTGTCAGCTGTCCAAAAGCAGCATAAGCAAAAACAAAAGCTAAGCCAATTCGTAAAATCAAAACCGCCAATCGCTCTCTTTTTTCCATTTTAATCACTTAACTATTACTTTGCCGTACATTCCAGAATTAATATGGTCATGATAACCCCAACTGCCCGCACTATTAAAAATAAATGTATAACTCTCTCCAGGCTTCAATCCCTTGCAAGCATCAAATATATTTTTATCCTCGGAACTACCACATTTTTTAATGTCGCTTCCAGGATAAACCGTATGAGTAGGATGCATTGCAGAAGCGGGCCAGCTCTCTCTATCCCATTCATTAAACCAAGTCACACTCTCTCCTTTATTTATCGTAATCTCTTTAGAATCAAAACCTTTGTCGGTTATTTTAATAACATTACCCTCGCTAGCAAACCCTGAAGAAACCGCCGCATCAACTACTCTTGCATCAATAGTCTTATTGCTCAAAGAAGAGCTATAGAAAAAAACAACCACAACTACAACAACCAATAATACCAAAACCCAAAGAGCAACTCCGCCTTTCCTATTCATACAAGAACACTAATATATGAGATATATAAATCTTTTTGCTTTCCTTTACTGAACAATAATCACCCCAACTCTCTCTGGATAATAGTGATCATGATAAGGCCATCTTCCTTTATAATTAAATTCAAAAGAAAACTGTTGCCCCTGGCTCAACCCGCCACAAGCATCAAATATATTTTTATCCTCTGGAGTACCACACTTTCTAGCATCACTTCCCGGATAAGCAAGATGTGTAGGATGAATAACCGTCGCAGGCCAGTGAGGATTTATATCTTCATTAATCCATGTTACACTATCCCCTACATTAATAATCAAATCGCTAGGAGCAAATCCCTCGCTGGTTATCCTAACGATATCTCCATCAGTTTTCTCGCCAACCGAAACAGCTGTATCTCCGCTATTCAAATAATAAACCACTCCAAGAACAACTAATAAAGCTAATACTATTATTACAACAAGCACCCATACACTCGCCCCTCCTTTCCTAACCGTCATAAATCAAACACAAAAAGAAGATATTTAAAGCTTCTCACAAAACAAAATTTAAAACGAAAGGATTATAAACCCTTTTTATCATAAAAACCAATGAGCGAAGAAGGAACAATTACAATTAAGAAAGATCAACTGTGGAAATACTCAACATTCTTGCTTCTTGCTGTCGTAATCATCGGCGTATTTTTCATGTTTTCAAATAACAGTTCTAATACAACAGGAAATGTTGTAAACGATCCTGGAAATGATTTACCTGCACCGACTGCTCAAGCAACTGTTGACGACGACGCAGTTCTAGGAAACAAAGACGCAAAAGTTACAATTATAGAATTTTCAGACTATCAATGCCCATTCTGCAGAAAATTCTGGACAGAAACATTCCCGCAGCTAAAGAGAGAATACATTGACACAGGAAAAGCCAAATTTGTATTCAGAGACTTCCCTCTATCTAGCATTCACCCTGCAGCCGAAATATCCGCACAAGCAGCAGAATGCGCAAGAGAAGTCGGCAAAGGAGATGCCGCTTATTACAAGATGCACGACAAAATATTTAGCGAAGGAAATATTCTAGATTCAGGAAGCCCAATGGGGGCGGTTACAAAGACCGCACAATATGGCGCAGTAGAACTAAAGAAATGGGCTAAAGATATAGGCTATAACATTGACAGCTGCCTAGATTCTGGAAAATACAAGTCTGAAATGCAGAAAGATCAAAACGACGGAGCAGCATCAGGAGTTCAAGGAACCCCTGCATTCTTCGTAAACGGACAGCTTCTTTCAGGTGCACAGCCATTCGCAGCATTCAAGCAAGCAATTGACGCAGCGCTATAAGCATATCTTATTCTTTATTTAGCAAATCCAAAAAATGAGAAAAGCACTAAAAAACCTGAAAAAGGTATTCATAAAACCAGGATATGTAGTTTTGACTTTAATTATTGCCTTGCTCTTTTACGAGCTAAATGTTATAATTGCAAACTGGTCCACAATCTCTTCTTTCCTTTCAAACTCAGGACTCGCAATAACACTAAAAATTCTTCCGACTCTCAGCTACGGCTTCAAAGAGATAATCGCCAAATATTCATTCGTAACTCTAATAATCGTAAGCATCCTATTCGGAATACTTTTTAGTTTAATAACATACAAAACAAAAATGAATATTTTAATAGAGAAAAAAGTTGGAATTTTCAGCACAATCGGCATTTTCCTGGGACTTCTTGCTCCGGGATGCGCTGCCTGCGGATTCGGACTCGCCACTACACTTGGATTAAGCACGGCATTCGTAACCTTCTTTCCATACAAAGGTCTTGAACTCTCAATAATAGCAATCCTAATTCTAGGCTATTCAATAATAAAAACTTCTAACAACCTAGAGCATTGTAACATAAATTTAAGTAGCTAAAAATCATATTAACAAAATGAAAACAACCTGCGACATCTGCAATCGAACTTTTAAAAATGAAGAATCTCTTGCCATGCACAATCAGGCAAAACACAACATTAATCCTCAATCAACGCCGTCAAAATCATTCAACTTTAAAAAAACAAGAAACTGGGCAATAGTTATTATCACACTTGTAGTGATTATCTATCTAATATCTCTATCCTTTTCGGCAATGAACAAAGAAAGCCAGTTATGTAAAACCGCTCCCGCAACAGAGATCAACATAGGCGGTCACCAAAACGTCCAGCTCCATAAGCATGCAGAATTAACAATAAACATTAACGGCGTTCAATATAATATTCCAGCAAACATAGGAATTGCTCCAAATGTCATGCGTCCATTACATACGCATGACCCTGATAATAAAGTCCATATAGAAGGCCTCTGCCCACGCGATTGGAAGCTTGGAGAATTCTTCCAAGTCTGGAGCAAAGAATTCAGCCAAAACCAAATCCTAGATTACACAACATCAAACGGCACACTATCATTTAGCGTCAACGGCGTTCCAAACGCAGAATTCAACAATTATGTCATGCACGATGATGATAAGATAGTTATTGAGTATAAGTCAAATTAACGATAATGAAAATCAAAAACACGATGCGCCACCTTGCCTTAAAAGGCAAGGTTTTCGTCAAGCATCTTGACATAAAAAGCAATTCATCTTTCTACTCCGGCATCGCAATCCTCATTATATTAACAATAACCTACTTCATAAAAGTCCCAACATCCGTAACTACGTCATCAATCACATATTCACCCATACTTGCCATATTAATCTTCCATAATCCATTCATCCTAATAATCTATTTCATAATAACAATCGCACTAATTCTAAAAGGCATCGGCAAAATTAAATTCACCTAAAACGCAACATTCTTAAACGCCCGCATTTTCCATATTTCCATGGAAAACAAGAACGTCGGATACTTAATCTTAGGAATATCAATCTTAATCGTATTCATAATCTTTCTCTTTAATAACGCTATGAAAAAAATAATCATAGAAGGCTGTCCTGCCGTTCATGACGGCCTTGCTTGCCCAGCTTACGGCACAATCCAACAGCAAACCTATCTCTCACTCGCAATAGTCGGCATTCTAATTCTAATTGGCCTAGTTCTAATCTTCACGAAACCAAGCGAAAGAATAATCATCAAAAAAATCAAAGAAAATAAGCCAAAAAGAGACCTAGACTTATCGCAATTTAAGCCGGAAGAAAAGAAAGTTCTAAAACTAGTGCAAGAACAAGGAACAATTTTCCAAGCAGACTTAATTGAAAAAACACAATTCGGAAAGGCAAAAGTATCAAGAATTCTAGATCGCCTAGAAGGCAAAGGAATTATAGAAAGAAAGAGAAGAGGGATGACTAATGTAGTAGTCTTAAAAGATTAATTTTCCCGACAATCCACAAAGCCAAGCTTGCTGTAACAGCAAGCTGTAAAAGGGGCGAAATGCCAATTCCAAAAATAGTCGGCATGACCGAGGTATAACTCCATTTCCCAAGATAAGCCGCCTTGAGCTCAACAAAAATCGCGATTAAAATTCCTAAAATCCAAATTAAGATATAATCCACCTTTCTAGACTTCTCAATCCATCTCAAGCCATTATTCTTTAAGCTAACAATCACAAATATCAATCCAACATACATCACATCCCCAAGAGAAGCAAGCAAAATCGTCTTCCAATAACTCTCCTCTAACATAGAACTCACATACAAGCCAGAATGTAAATACTCCCAGAATAGATTAAATAAAAACACCAGCAGAATAAGCAAACCCCCCCTCTTCCATAACCTGTCCATATCAGAAATAATAAATACACGTTATTAAATCTAATCGTGAGACTAGTTTCACCAAAGTCCTTTTATACCCCGAATTTCTTAAAAAACCATGAATAACACAAAAATTATTTTGTTGGCAATAATTTTCGGAGTAATAGCAAGCGTAATAACCTCTTCAATTATTTTAAATCAAGAAGAACAAGAATCTGAAGAAGAATTAATAAAAGAATTCTACGAAATAGAAAATGCTGTTTATGTAAGCCCACACTCTCTAAGAAAAAGCATGGATAACGGAATTAATGATTTCATTCTAGTTGATTTAAGAAGCCAGCAAGAATACGAAAAATCTCACATAATTGGCGCAGTCAATATACCCGCATACAAAGACCCAGAAACATCTGCATACGAAGATGTAGATAGAATACTAAACTCATTCAAAGAGCTTAAAACAAGCAATCCAAACAAAGATATAATTGCCTACTGCTACTCAATTCCTTGCATGACCGCAAGAAAAATAGGAGAACTATTGGCAGAT
>Ga0209542_10020372_pt1 | contig 10514 bp, 9 predicted proteins | sample RifCSPhighO2_01_FD_184028 | JGI IMG/M metagenome (GOLD analysis project Ga0209542, IMG submission 184028) | Soil microbial communities from Rifle, Colorado - Rifle CSP2_plank highO2_0.1 (SPAdes) (version 2) | ecosystem: Environmental > Terrestrial > Deep subsurface > Rock core/Sediment ...
AACCACTTGCAGAAGAAACTCCGCCTGCCGAGGAACCTGCCTCAGAAACACCACCTGAAGAATCTACTCCATAAAACAAAAATCCCCGTAGTACGAGGGATTTTTGTTTTTTATGTATTAGCGTTAATTTTTTCTATAGTTGTTATTGCGGTGTCTTCCGGTCCAATTTTGTTCATGATAGATATCACCTGCTGCGCATAATGAGGTACGATAGAGGGAGGATTATATTTTTGAAGTATCTGTTTAGTGGTTTTATTGTCGTAATATCTGGCAGTGTTAGGATTGTTGCCACCTAGATTTCTGGCCACAGTCTCTATCGCCTCTTCCGGCGATTTAAAACTAATTTTACAAGAACCCCAACCAAAAGCGTTGTTGGGAACTCTATTACAATCATACTTTCCTCCGGTTGACTCCCGGACGGCTATGGCCGGAAGAAGGCGCCAGTCAATACCGTTCTTTTCAGCCTCCAAAACCATCTTCATGCCCAAGCCATGCAAAGGCATGTTACGCGCCTTGAAATAGGCATCTATAGCATCAGCTTTAATTTTTAGTATTACAGCCCTTGGATCAGGAGCTTGGTTAAAAGCTAAATTTTCTAATGATCCCTGGACTTCAATATTCGTTTTTGAGATTAATGCGTTTTGAGTAATCTTTGTAGCGCTGATGCCACCAAACATAACAGGCAAAAGGACCAAAGATTGGACAAAACGTATTAAATTGTTATTTTTCATATCAAAGCGGTTGTGCTCCCTACCCACTTTAGGTAGATGCCAATTCATCACTGTATTTTTAGCTTCAAACCGCCCAGAAACTAAAAAATCCTTATATGATAAGCTTTACAGCTATATACCAAGGATGTACCCATATAGTAGCATATTGGGTTTTAAAAGTCAATACTTAAACACTATCTTTACCATCTGTCAAATGAAAGACCCTATCAGCAACTTTGTAGGCCTCACCTGCCCCCATTGTCACAAATATGTCGTTTTTACCTAAATTTAAAGACTTAACATAGTCTTCCGCCCTGCCAAAATCATCAAAAGATAGAGTTTCCACCCCTTTTAGCTCTATTGCCTCGGCTAATTTACTGCTGGAAACGCTTTCATCAATGTCTTCTCTGGCAAAATAGATAGGCAATAAGAGAACTTTGTCCGCCAAATTAAAACTTTTAGAAAACTCATCAAAAAGCGCCTTGGTGCGGCTATAGAGATGCGGCTGGAAAAGCACTGTAATTTTTTTATCAGGAGCTGGGTAAAGTTCCCGAAGTGCTTGTAAGCTGGCCCGGATTTCTGTCGGATGATGCGCATAATCGTCATATATAATGACACCATCTTTAGTCTCCCCTCTTTTCTCCAGTCTGCGCCAAGTGCCGGCAAAATCTGCGAGAGATTTTTTAATAATTTCTTCGGGTATGTCTAAAAATTCCGCCACGACATATGCAGCGGCAGCATTCATCCTATTGTGTTCTCCGGGAATAGAAAGCTTCGGCACTTTTTCCAAATACTTTTTATAATCTGTAATTTTATTTTCACTCTGTGAAAGAAGTTTATTAAAGGCGTTTTGTATGTCAGCTAAATCTTTATAACAATCCAAGTGGTCAGCCTCTATGTTTGTTATTACGGTTAAAAACGGATAGAAATTTAAAAAATGCCTGTTATATTCATCTGCCTCAACTACCAGATACTCACTCTTCCCTGCTCTAAAATTACTATTAAATTTTTTTACAAAAGACCCGACAACTACAGTAGGATCAAGTCCTGCATCTACTAAAATCTCTGCCACCATAGCAGTAGTGGTGGTCTTACCGTGGGTGCCTGCTATCGCTATCACTTTATATTCTTTTGCAAATTCACCCAAGGCTTCAAAATAGGAGAGCACGGGCTTGCCTGTAGCACGCGCATCTTTTAAAATTTCCGGCCCGCGGTAAATCCAAGCATCGCTATAAACATACAAGTCCGCATCGGGAATTTCTAAAGGACCGTCCTTAGGAACTTCTTCAAGGACGGTCCTTAAAAATATCTTAACCCCAGCTTCTCTAAGCGGATTTAAGGTTTTTGGGCTTTCTTCATCATTTATTCCCATTACTTCTATGCCTCGCGAAAGTACCATCTTAGCCAATGCTGAAATACCAATACCGCCGATGCCGATAATCCATATCTTTCATTTCAGATTTTTCACTATTTCCATAAATTGGTCTCCGCGGTCATATTCATTTTTAAACATATTAAAAGATGCGAAACCTGGACTAAATAGAATTATATCGCCTCTTGAGGCAAGGCCTAAAGACTTTTCTACTGCGCTTCTTAAATCTTTTACTTTATAACTTTCAACTTTCAGCCTTTCACTCAATATTCTATCACTGCCGGAACCGGGAGTTAAAAATACATATTTGGTCTTGCTTGGCAGAATTTTAAGCAAATCATTTACTTGAGAACCTTTATCCATACCACCCATGATCAGAATGACTTTTTTGGAAAAAGAATTAAGTGCGGCAATGACCGCATCCGGAGTTGTAGAATTGGTATCGTTATAAATATGGACACCCTGCACTTTTTTCACCATTTCAAGACGTCCGCCAATTGGTTTGAAGAATTCAACCGCTTTTTTTATAACTTCATTTTTAACTCCAAGTATTCTCGCCACACGAATAGCGCAAGCAATATTTTCTATATTGTGCCGGCCCAATAAATTAATATGCCACGATTTCGGAACATCTTTTGAGTCTGCGTAGGATACCTTGCCTTTTACACGTCTGACCAAGCCTTTCATTTTCGGCCCCAATACCAATACGTCATTTGGATGTTGAAATTTATATATATAAGATTTATCGTTAAAATATTTTTTTTTGTCATTCTTATAATAATTAAGATGGTCAGATAAAAAATTTGTAAAAACTGCAATAGAGGGAGAAATTTTTGCTTCACCAAATCCTTGCAATTGCCATGAATCTAATTCAAAAACCGCTATATCTGAATTTTTTACTTGTTTCAAGAGCTGTAGATTGGATACACCGCGCACATTACCCCCTAAAATTACTTTTTTGCCCGCAGATTTAAGAATATGCGCAATTAAATGCGTGACAGTGGACTTCCCGCGCGTTCCTGTTATGCCAATTATCGGCACACCGGAAAGCTTGGCAAAGAGAGCTGCGCTCATTTCTATGGGAATTTTATTTTTTCTGGCTTCTTTTATGTATACAGAATCAAGTGGCACACCGGCAGCTTTTAAAATAAAATCGGCATTTCTAAAGTCTTCAATCCTGTGTCTGCCCAAGACATATTTGATATTTTTATATTTGCGAAGTTTTTGCAGAGACGGCTTGAGCTCAGCTGAAGACTTTAAATCAGTAATCGTCAGTTTCGCCCCGCATTCCGCCAAAAAAGCCGCATCCCCAACTCCGCGCCCGAGCAAGCCGAGGCCCATTACAGTAACCTTTTTTCCTTTAAAATATGGCCAAAAATCTCTCATAAAAATTATATTAGCATATTCCAGGCATGTATGCTGTTCTAAAAATGTACGCATAAAATTTTGCTAAATTTTTGCTCAGGACTACGGCTCGTCAGCCTTCGTAGCCATTTTTATAACACATACCTGCCTTCATAATAGAAAAAAATTAAAAACAAATTTTAAAGGGGTTTGGCGAGCGACGGCGAGCCAATTTCAGGATTTTTTAAGCTTCAAAAAATCCGTACCGGCTAAAATTTCGGTTTTTGATTTTTTATCTTTACTGAAACGCCTTCTTTAACTCCTCCATATCGTCAAAATGATGCTTCACACCTTTAATCTCCTGATAATCTTCGTGGCCTTTACCAGCGCAGAGTATGATGTCGCCAGCTTGTGCCAGACTTACAGCTTTCATAATTGCCTCGCGCCTGTTTGCAATTGCCATGACTTTTTTAGAGTCTACCATTGATAAATCAGTTTTCATTTCCGCGATTATTTTATCAGGGTCTTCGCTACGAGGATTGTCCGAGGTCAAAATAGCAATGTCGGAATTGGTCACCCCAATCTTCCCCATAATTCTGCGCTTTAATGGATCTCTATCACCTCCGCAGCCAAAGACAGAAATAACTTTTGTATTTTCTTTTTTTAGATCTTTTATTGTTTTTAAAACATTTTCAAGTGCATCCGGAGTGTGCGCATAATCCACAATAACGAGTACTCCATTGGAAGATGTAAAATGCTCAAATCTACCAGCTGGAGGAGTCACATTTTTAAAAATTTCTTTGACTTTTTCAACATCAAAACCGAGTAATTTACAAGTGCTAAAAACTGCAAGTGCGTTGTACGCGTTAAAATCTCCCAATAGTTTCGTATTCAGTTTCTCACTAAAGTCCGCTTTATTTTCCTTATTCTTCAGGCCGTAAGTATATTTTTTTGCTCGTATTCCTTCCAGCATCATCCCTCCATGCTCATCATCAGCATTCGTTAGAGCAAAAGCATCAACAGGAAGCATTTTGAAAAATTTCTTCTTGGCTAAAAAGTAATTTTCTAAACTTTTATGATAGTCCAGATGGTCATGAGTCAAATTTGTAAAAATTCCACCGGTAAAATTAATTCCGGCAACCCTGTTTTGATCAAGAGCATGCGAGGAGACTTCCATAAAAACATATTCACATCCATTGTCCGCCATTTCATTAAGCAGTTTATTTAAATTTATCGGACTGGGGGTTGTGATGAAGGATGGTCTTCTTTCGTCTACGACAATATTTTCAACTGTGCCGATCAGCCCCGCTTTATATCCAAGAGCTGTTGTAATTTTATATAAAAGTGTCGCTGTCGTCGTCTTGCCATTGGTTCCTGTCACCCCCACAATTTTTAATTTCGCAGACGGATTGCCGTAAAAATGTAGCGCCGCCAGAGCCGTAATCGCCCGCCTTTTGATTTTTAATTTTTTAATCAGATTTTTCATCTTATTTTTTAACTTTTCTGCGAAACATGAGTCATCCTATCTGGGTCACTATCAACTCCAACATAATAATCGTTCCCTTTAAATTCATGATTACCGGAAAAAGCGGCAGAAAAAACTCCGCTCCCCAAATCAATAAAAACTCGGAAAGGTCCTTTCTTTTCCTGATTTTGCATTGCTACCTCTAACTTTTTTGGTATTCCTTTCTCAATCATATAATTCTACTTTCCGTGATACTTCTTATATTTTTAAACAATATCATAAAATTATAAATACTACAAAATAAGACGACCGCATTATTTTATAGTATATGAAAAAATCATCTCAAACCAAAATGCTTACGTAATTTTTCATCATGGTCTAAGCTTTCTACTATCATATATCTGATATTCTTTCCAAAAGATAGATCTGTTTTAAGAAGTTCGATAAATTCGGCACATGGATAAGGATATATCCAAACACTGCGTTGGAGCTGAATGAAGCCAAAATCTTTTATTTCACTTCGTAAAAGATTCCTCTTTTGTCGAGCATTTTCCCAAACATCAAAAATAACTACTCTCCATTTACCGTCCCACCTCATTTTCTTCTGCTCTGTAATTTGATAGTAAAGTAGCTTGCGTTCCCCTTTTTTGGTCAAGGATAGAAATTGCCTTCCGTTTTCTGTATCTATTTTAAGTAAACCATCCTTCACTAGCTTTTTTGCTTTTTGATTTAAATAATACTTAAGATTATATTTTTTCTTATGTTTCAGAAAAGGTTTTAACACCTGAAGCGCATTTGGCGCAAGTACCATCATAGATAAAATACCTGTGGTCGCAACTGTCATTAAAATAACTTTTTTAAAATCAATCTTTTTATGCATAATTTAATTATACTACAAAACAAGACGACCGCATAGTTTTATGCTATTTGGTATTTTTAAGATTTTTAATCAGATTTTTCATCTTTAACACATCTTCGCACCCTTTGGCACTTTTTTAGTAGGCATAAGGAGCACTACTTTACCCTCTTCATCCGCCAGTCCTAAAGTGAGAAATTCAGAAACAAATGGGCCAATATGCTTCGGCGGAAAATTGACAACTCCGATTATCGTTTTTCCCACTAAATCTTCTTTTTTATAATGGTGGGTGAACTGCCCGGATGATTTTTTAATCCCTATCTCCGGACCAAAGTCCACCGTTATTTTATACATGGGCTTCCTGGCCTCTGGAAAATCTTCCGCTTCCAGTATCTCCCCCGCCCGTATATCTACTTTTTCAAAATCTTCGTAAGTAATCATAAAATTTTATTTCCCATGACACTTTTTATAATTTCTAGCGAATCCACAGGCGAAAGCTTGCTTTCATCTGGGACGAGCGACGAAATTTCAAGCGCCATGACAACGCTTATATTTCTTGCCACTTCCGCACGGGCAAGGATCATTGCGGCCGACTTCTTTTTCCTTTTTCCCGCTAATCTCCGAAGGTTCGGTATGGCTCATCACCAAGGTCTGTTTTGGAGAATTTTCTTCAGGCTTAGCTGATTCTTGTATCGTACCAATCAAAGAAAATACTTGTTCTTTAAATGCTTCTTCCATTTCTTTAAACATTTGGAGTCCTTCTTTTTTATATTCCACTATCGGCTCACGCTGGCCATAAGCCCGCAAATTTACCGAGCTTCGCAGATAATCCATCGCTTCCAAATGTTCCATCCATAAAGCGTCGTTGGTATAAAGCGCAATCCTCCTGACAGTTTCCAAAAAAGCTTCCTCGCCAATCTTCTCTCTTTTAGTGGCAAATATTTTCTCCATTTCATCTTTATTTTCTTTTGCGTCGGCTACACTGGAGAGTAATGCTTCAATGCCGTCTTTGTCGGACCGGAGCATTTTTTGTCTCCTCTCATAAATAATTTTCCTTTGATGATTCATCACGTCATCATATTCTAGAGTGTGTTTACGAGCATCAAAATGAAAACCTTCTATTTTCGCTTGCGCTCCCTCAAGGGTCTTGCCAATAAATCTATTCTCAATCGGTTGATCTTCTGCTATACCGAAACGCCCCATCATGTTTTTTATTTTTTCCGAACCGAAAACACGCATGAGGTCATCTTCAAGCGATACATAAAATTGCGTCTCGCCTGGGTCTCCCTGTCTGCCGGAGCGTCCCCGAAGCTGATTGTCTATTCTTCGCGCTTCGTGCCTTTCAGTGCCTAAGACAAAAAGTCCGCCGACACTTTTCACAAATTCATATTCTTCGGGGACAATAGGATTGCCTCCAAGCTTGATGTCAATTCCGCGCCCGGCCATGTTGGTGGCGATGGTCACCGCGCCACGCCGGCCGGCTTGCGCGATAATTTCTCCTTCCTTTTCATGATTCTTGGCATTTAAGATTACATGGGGCACACCAGCTTCTTTAAGATATGCAGAGAGAAGCTCATTTTTTTCAATTGAAATGGTACCAATCAAAACCGGTTCTTTTTTAGCATTCAGTTCTTTTACCTTTTTGGCAATCGCTTGAAATTTACCTTTCTCGGTCTGAAAAATCAAATCATTGTGGTCAATACGCATTATCGGACGGTTGGTCGGAATCACAATGACATCTAGACCATAAACTTTCAAGAATTCCTCCGCTGAAGTATAAGCCGTACCGGTCATGCCGGAGAGCTTTTTGTAAAATCTGAAATAATTCTGAAAAGTAATGGAGCCGGAAGAACGAGTCTCTTTTTCAATTTTTACACCCTCTTTTGCCTCAATCGCCTGATGAATACCCTCGCTCCAGCGCCTACCGGGCTGAAGCCGTCCGGTAAAAGGATCCACGATTATAACTTCTCCCTCTTTCACGACATAGTCTTTATCACGCTCAAAAATAGCCTGCGCTTTTACCGCTGTTTCCAAATGATGCACATATTTAATGCCTTTTTCTGTATAGATATTTTCAATACCGAGCAATTGCTCCGCTTTATTTATACCCACGTCCGTCAAGGCAATGGCTTTCAATTTCTCATCTACCTCATAGTCCGTATCTTTTTTTAATTGTTTGGCAATTTGATAAAATTTAACATAGAAATCCTCAGAGTCTCCAGCAGCTGAAGAAATAATAAGCGGGGTACGCGCTTCATCAATTAAAATAGAATCTACTTCGTCAACAATCGCAAAATTATGCCCTCTTTGCGCAAGGTCGTTGATGGACGTTGCCAAGTTATCCCGTAAATAATCAAAACCATATTCATGATTTGTTCCATAAGTGATATCTGTGGCATAAGCCTCTCTTCGGGTACATGGTTTTAAAAAGTCATAGACAATTTTAAATTCTCCCACCGTATCACGCTCTTTATCTTCCTCTTTGTGAGATGGGTCATAAATATAAGAAACATTTTGCGAATTGATAACACCAACGGAAAATCCTAAAAAATTATAAACTTGCCCCATCAGAACCGCGCCGATGCGGGAAAGATAATCATTGACAGTCACTATATGCACACCCTCGCCCGTAAGCGCATTCAAATATGCCGGAAGCACTGCTACAAAAGTTTTTCCTTCCCCGGTTTTCATTTCAGCAATTTTACCGCTGTGAAGAGCCAAGCCTCCTATCATCTGCACATCAAAAAGTCGCAATTTATCCGTACGCAGCATCGCTTCCCGCACCAAAGCAAAAGCTTCGGGTAATATGGAATCTAAAGCCTCTCCTTTGCCTAATCTATCCTTAAATTCTTGTGTTTTCTTTGGAAAATCCTCATCTACCAATTTTGAAATATCTGCCTCAAGTGCATTTATTTTCGCCACTATTTTTTCCGAGCTTCCTATGAATTTAGAGCTCTCATCACCGAACATTTTACCAAATAAAGACATAGATAATATATTAGCACAAAAAGAAAAAACTTCCGACTCTCATCGGAAGTTTTTTTTCAAAAGCTAAAGGAAAACTATGCTCGCTTCTTTCCCTTTTTTGCTGCCTTCTTCTTCTTTTTTGCTGCCATAATATTTTGTAATTAAATTATTAAATTAGTTTGCAATAAAACGACCTAAAAATAATTCTAAATAAACAAAAGTAAATTAAGAAAAAATATTTTTAATAATTATTGCATGAACATATTAATTATCTCGCATAACGCAAGTTATTACAAGACTTTGCAAGCCAAACTGTGGATAACTTTTATGAAAATCAAAAATCAATTTTTATAATGCAATCTATCTAGCGAAGCTTCGCTAGCGAACTGCTCGTCGTTCAAGAAAATAATATTAGGATTACCTAATTTATTTTCTAAACTTCTGCGCAAGGCATTCTAAAAATTATTTTTGATTTTTTAAAAAACACCGCCCTTTGGGGGACAGTGTTTTGAAATTATTTTCATTTGAAGCGGGTGATGGCGAAACTCCAACATATGTGCCTATGTGAGTGCGACCACCCGCTACAGATAAAAACAATTCTTAAAATAATTATATCATAATGCCTGCTCTAGTATATGCTCCGCCACATGATGCATCTTCGCGCCAACCAGTTCACAAACTTGTGAAAAATGCGAGTCAGACCTTAAGTCCGGAGTTAATTCAATTTGAAGAAGATATACTTTGCCTCGGGGACTCAAAATAAAATCTGACTTCAAATAATGCCGGGCATCCAAATGTCTGTGTAAAACTCCAGCAAGACTGACCAATTTTTCTTTTTCATCGGGAGATATATTGCCATAAGTATTGCCGAACGGAAATGTGTAAATATCTTCCCCGCGGAAATCCGGGACGGAATGCATAGAAACAACTTTCCCAGAAATAAATTCTTCTACTAAAATACTTTTTTCATGCTTGACTCCATCTTCAATCGCCACCACTAATTCATTAAAAGTCTTCGCTATGTGGATGCCCATGCCGAGGTCAGGAGTTAAAGATTTTACAATCCAAGGTGAAGAAAATTTTTCATGAATTTCCTTCGCTTTCTTAATCGCATACCTTTCCCGTGGGCCATCAAAATCTTTTTGATATAGTGGCACAATTATATGTCGAGGCATTTCTACACCGATTTTTTTCATATGCTCTCTTAGCATTTCTTTGCTATTTCCTAAGATATGAGAGAAAGAACTGACACCAATATTGGGAATAGAAAAATTATTGAGAGTAGTAGAAGAGCTGGGATGTGTCGTATCCCAAACTACATCAATCTTATGAATTAAATCCGCGGGAATTATAGGCACACCATTTAAGTGCCAAATGCCTTCTTTGTCAATTAAAATATCAAAAATTTTATACTTGTGAGGTAAATTTTCAAAAATGTGCGTGATGATTTCTCCGCCTTTTTGTAAAGAAGGTTCATAATACTCCCCCGCCCCGCCCCGCAATATCCCAACTCGCTTTTGCATACTATTAGTATAACAAAAAACACCCCGCTTACGCGAGGTGTTTTTCTTGCTGTACTTTGTTTTGTTTCGTTCCTTCGGCACACCATAGCATTTCTGCGACGGCGGCTATAACTTCGGGTCTTTGCCTCGTGTCAAATGGTTTTTAGGACATTCCATTATTGTCCATTGTGCAGTCAATTGAGCTGCACAATACCGACTCAATAAATCCGGTCAGAACGGGTCTGACGCACAATTCTGATAAATCAAAATTGGGATGTTTTTCAAATTGAATTATTCC
>Ga0209542_10020374_pt1 | contig 10513 bp, 15 predicted proteins | sample RifCSPhighO2_01_FD_184028 | JGI IMG/M metagenome (GOLD analysis project Ga0209542, IMG submission 184028) | Soil microbial communities from Rifle, Colorado - Rifle CSP2_plank highO2_0.1 (SPAdes) (version 2) | ecosystem: Environmental > Terrestrial > Deep subsurface > Rock core/Sediment ...
AGCAGTTCGAATATTTCTTGAACGCTTTCACTTACGGCGTGCCTCCGCACGGGGGCATCGCGCCGGGACTGGACCGGTTCCTGTACGCCGCCCTGGGGGAGAAGAGCATCCGGGAGATGATCGCTTTTCCGGCCAGTTCCGGCGGCCAAGCCGCGGTCATGGACGCGCCGTCCGTCGTGAGCGAGGAGCAGTTGAAAGAATTGGGATTAAAGATCGAAAAACCGTCGTAATACATTCGAAAGAAACACCATGCAAGGAGTTGATTTTCCGGTCTTCGTGACCAAGATGCCGGGGGTCGAAGAGAAGTTCAACCTGAACGATCCCGCGGAGCGACGGCGCTATTTCGACGCCAAGGTCGGACCGGAGATAAAAAAAATAAGGGAGTATTTGGATTCCGGCAAGACCTTCGTGGGCTATCTTCTCGGCAAGAAGAACTCCGGCAAGGGCACGTATTCCAAGTTGTTCATGGAGGCGGTCGGCGACCCTTCGGCGGGCTCGGGGCCGGGCCGTGTCGGCCACGTAGCGGTGGGGGATATCGTCCGCGACGTGCACGCGGGTCTCTCGGACCAGGCGAAAAGGAAAGATCTGTCGGAATTTTTAGAGAAGAACTACCGGGGTTTTCACAGCGTGGAGGAGATATCGGAGCTCATCGAGGGCCGCAGCCAGTCCACGCTCATCTCCACCGAACTTATTCTGGCGCTCCTCAAATACGAGATAAGCAAGCGTCCGCGCCAGGCCGTTTTCATCGACGGATTCCCGCGCGGCTTCGACCAGATAAATTACGCCATTTTTCTTAAGGATCTTCTGGGATTCCGGGACGATCCGGACTTTTTGGTGTTCATAAACGTGCCCAACACGGTCATCGAGGAGCGCATCAAAACCCGGGTCATCTGCCCCATTTGCAAGACCCCGCGCAGCTTGAAGCTGCTTGCCACCAAGGACGTGGGTTACGACGCGGACAAGAAGGAATTTTATCTGATGTGCGACAATCCGGCCTGCGGAGGGGCCCGGATGGTCCCCAAGGAAGGGGATGAACTGGGCATCGAACCCATCCGGGACCGCCTGGAGACGGATGAGAAGATATTCCGGCAGCTTCTGGGCCTGACCGGCATCCCCAAGGTGCGGTTGCGCAATTCCATTCCGGTCGCGGAGAGGGACAAGGTGGACGAATACGAACTCACCCCGATGTACGCCTACGAACTGGAGCCATCCGGCCCCGACGCTGCGACCGGGACAAGCAAGGTGAGAATAATCGAATCGCCCTGGGTGGTGAACGACGACGAAGGCATCCCTTCGCACAGCTTACTGCCCGCCGCGGTGGTGGTGGGGATGATCAAGCAGATCGCCGAGGTCCTTCCTTAGTATCTTTCCACTTCGAACTTCTGCTCCCACATCCGGAGCTGCCTCTCGCGGACAACTTCCAGTATGGCCGGCACGTCGCCGTGCAGGTCGGGCATTTTCGCGACCTCGTCCATCTTGATCCAGAGGTTGCGCCCGGCGTGGAATTTTTCCTGAAGGGTTCCTTTCGGGTCGTCTCCCCGAAAGATGAAGAAATATTTATCCTCCAGAAGTTCCCCGGTCTTCGCGTAATCTATTTTGTGCTCCACGCCCAGGAAGGTCAGCTTCGCGGAGAGGCCCGTTTCTTCCAAGAACTCCCGTTCCGCGGTTTCGTACACAGACTCGCCCCATTTGATCTTGCCGGTGATGAAGCCGTGATAGCCGTAATAGGGCTGCTTAAGGCGCTGCTGCATAAGACACTCTTCGCCGCGCACGCAGCAGATGAGCGCTCCCAGCTTAGCCTGTTTTTCCAGGATCAGGTCTTTGGTTTCGGAATCGAAGCGGTTGGCGAATTCCTTGCCGGCCGCGGTGAGCTCGTACCCTTTGTCGTTCTTACGCACGAGCGTGAGCTCGGTAAGGCGTTTCAGGTGGAAGCTGAACTGATCGCTCGGTACGCCGTCCAGGTTCAGTTCCGAGAAGCGCCGCTCCGGGTGGTATAGGAGCTCGCGCAGGATGCGGCCTTGGATGGGATGGAGTTCCGAAAAATTGGTCATACCCCCATTTTAGGGGGAGCGGTGGGCCTGTCCAGTGAAGCGGGGTTCACCCGAATGTCGACGGTGCTCCGGGTCGGAGCTTCGGGTACCCCGGGGCGCGGGGGTTGACGGATGGGTTCCGTGCGCTATACTATGGTAAAGCGCGGAAAACGGAGGCTGGGAACGGAATGGCGAAGGCGAAAATACGGAACGGAAAAAATGGGACAAAAACGGGAAAAGTGGATCAACCAGGATTCGGACGAACTGTTCCGGATAATTTTGGGCATCAAGGACCTTGACGAAGCGCGCCGATTCTTTCGCGACCTCCTGACCGAAAGCGAGATAATCGAGTTCGGCCAGCGCTTCAAGGTCGCGCGGCTTCTGTACCGGGGCGTGCCGTACCGGGAGATAAGCAGGCGGACCTGGATGAGCATGCGGACCATCGCCCGGATTCAAAAATGGCTCCAGACCGGCAAAGGCGGCTATCGCGCGGTGTTGGAGCGCGCCTATGGTCATCATCCGGTCTCTTCCGGGAAGAGATCGGCCGTGGTTTAGGTCTTGAACGACATCCGATCTCCTCTCGGAAGTCCGGGAGGGGATGACCAAGCCCCTCCGCGAGAGGGGCTCTTTGAAAGGAGTTTAGAAATGGAGATCGGCCAAAAGGCCAAGCCAAGAACCCGGAGGATAGCGGAGGCCTTGGGCAGAGAATGCCCCGCGGCCGCGGAGGCGCTTTCCCGGCAGGGCCATCTCACCGTTCAAGATCGGTGGAAGCTCGGTTGCGGCGAACCCTACTGGTTGGCGTTTCGGGAGACCCCCGGGACGGCCTTTCCGGAGGATGCGTTCACGGCGACCGTCTGATCGGAGGTGCTCGATGCCGGTATGGGGCGGATCGCTGGGCGGCATGGGGCCGCACAAAGCACAGCGGCCGGCGGCAGAATGTCCGCCGCCGGCCGCCTCCCTTGCGAATGGCATCAAGGAGGGCGTATGCGTTTCAGAGGAACCCGGAAGTTCATGTCCTACCTTCGGGAGCGGAATTCGCTCGTCGGCGGTCTCAAGATCGATGAATGGGTGGATGCCTGGGTGGACGAAAGGATAGCCCGCGGCGAACCCCTTACCGTTCTTACCCAGTGGTGCATATCCCGGAACCTGGAAGCCCGGTTCGCGTCGGGCGGAGGCGGATTCGCTCCCGCGAAGGGCGAGCGGGACCTGTTCTCGCGGGACATGCCCCGGATCATCGGAGCCGCCGAGGGAGCGGGTGTCCGGTTGAGCTGGCTCTTGACCCTGAATCGGCCGTATCTCGATTCTTGGCGGGCCGGAAGGGATACGGAGTTGAAGTACGAAGCGATGCTCCAAAAGCTCGCGGAGCCGCTGGTCGATTCCGGACACCTCCTGGTCTTGAATTGGGAGGAAGAGGTTCTGGGCGGGCGGCCCCGGCCGGATCCGGCGGTGCTCGCGAACCCGGAAAATTTCGTGAGCCCGAAGATGATCGAACAGCGCCTGGCGTGGCTCAAGGAAAGGGCGAGGTTCGAGCCCTGGACCGTGGAGAACGGCCCGGAGGAAGACCTTCGGTTCAAGATCGCCTGCGAGGCGGAGGAGGGACGGCTGCTGACCGCTCCCGGGTCGCCCGTGGGGGATTTCATCCTGATGCCCCTGGAGACGGCCGAACAGTATGATTTCTTCGTCCTGCTCGCGCCGGATTTCAAAAAGCGGCTTGCGATGGCGCTGCCGCTTTATCCCTGGAGGAGTTGATGGCGGCGGTCTTCGGACCGCCGCATTTTATTTGCCGTCCGAATTCTTGGCTATCTTCTCGAGCAGGATGTCCAGGTTCCCGTCCAGGATCTTCTCGATGTTGTGCACCTTGGCGTTCACGCGGTGGTCGGTGATGCGGTCGTCCGGGAAATTATAGGTGCGTATCTTTTCCGAGCGGTCGGCGGACCCGATCTGCTCCTTGCGGGAAGCGCCGGTCTTTTTCATTTCCGCTTCCATCTGCGCCTCGTAGAGCTTCGCCCGCAGGACGGACATCGCCCGTTCCCGGTTCGCGAATTGGGAACGCTCCGCGCGCGAGGCGACCACTATGCCGGTCGGTTTGTGGAGTATCCGCACCGCGGTCTCCACCTTGTTCACGTTCTGCCCGCCAGGACCGCCGCCCCTGGAGAAGGTCACCTCCAGATCCCCCTCGTTCACCTGCACGGCCTTGGGTTCCACCTCCGGCAGGACCGCCACGGAGGCGGTCGAAGTGTGCACCCGTCCGGAGCGTTCGGTCGCGGGGATCCTCTGCACTCGGTGCACGCCGGATTCCAGCTTCAGGTTCTCATAGCAATTCTCTCCGCGGATGCCGGCGATCAGGGTCTTATAGCCGTTCAAGGAGGTCTCGTTCGAGTCGAGTACCTGGAAAGCCCACCCGCGCTTCGCGGCATATTTTTGGTACATGCGCGCCAGGTCGCCCGCGAAAATGGCGGCCTCATCGCCGCCCGCGCCAGCTCTTATCTCTAAAATAAGCTTATTCATCAGTGTTTTGATTTTATCATATCGCCATTGGCGATGGGGTCGCTTAAAGACGAGTGGCCGCAGAGTTATGGGGCTCTGCGGCCACGAGAACCTTTCAACCGAGCACATGACGGATCTCCGGCTCACGCATGCCGAGCCGCAGGCCGTAGCGGTGCAGTGCGGCGCGCAACTGGATTCGGGAACCGATCCCGAACCAGGGGAGCACGACGCTCTCCATGCGTACAAGCGTGCGCAGAGTGAGCCGCGGGTGAGCCCGCTCGAGCGCCCGGCGTCCCTTGGCGGGAAGCGCAGCGAGGACCTCCTGAAGGATGGCCTCTTCGCGCGCCCGACGATCGACGACCGGCTGTTCTTCTGGCAAAGAGCCCTGGACTGCTTCCATGAGGACCTCCCTGAAGATTTTTTCATATCACGCGAAGCAAAGGATGTCAAAACCAAAAACCCGCTCCCCGCGGGTTTTTGGTTTTGGGAGATGGAAACTCGGTTTTATTTCTTCGCGCGCACCTTCTTCTTTTTCGGTTCCGTTGCCGCCTTGGTGCGCCGGGTTTTGAAACGCTCCACGCGTCCGGCCGTGTCGATCAGCTTCTCTTCGCCGGTGTAGAACGGATGGCACTTGTGGCAGATGTCCACGCGGATCTCGGGCTGGGTGGCCCCGACCGTGAAAGAATTGCCGCAGGCGCAGATGACCTTGGCGTTGGGATGGTATTGGGGATGGATGTCCTTCTTCATGGTACGGGATGATTATACGTACAAATTTTTTCTTTGCAAGCCGTGAAATGTTCGACCGCCGTGCACCCCTATGGCGCACGGCGGTTTCTCGCCGGCTTCCGCCGCTTGCGCCGCGGCGGATTGAGCGGCAGCGCGATGAACTCCATGTCTCTCTGCGGCTGGATGCGCAGGGAGTCGTCGCTTCTGAGGGCGCTCAAGACCGCCTGCTCCAGGGGGACTCCCTGGTAGTGGCGGCCGGAAGCGCTCACCGCGTCGATGAGTATCCGGCCGGGATGGTTCGGGTCGATGAACGCCTGTCCGATGAGTCTCATGTGGCCTCCAAGGAACGTTTTAATCTAATCCCCGCGCGGACCGCCGGTCAAGCGCGGGGTTGACAAGGGGCCGGTTATGCCTATAATTGTCCTGCGATCGGCATCGACCGTTTTTTTACAACTTAAAGACCTGGAAAATATGAGTTTTTCAGTTGTCCCAATGGCCGGCGCTTCGGCAGCCGGTTAAAATCAGCCGATCGGTTCTGTGGAAGATGATTGCTCACGAGAGTGGGCTACGCGGATGTGAGCGCACATATGGCGCCTACATCCGCGTAGTCATCTACGCAATCTTTTTTCCGAGGATTTGATCCTGGTCCAGGATGAACGCTGGCGGCGTGGATAAGGCATGCAAGTCGAGCGGACCTTACTTTGATCTTGGTTTGAAGCACCGAGAGTAGCAATACAATTTGTGCGGATGGCCGAGGGATTTGTTTGGTTAGCGGCGAACGAGTTAGTAACACCTTGGTTACGTACCCTGAAGTCGGGTATAGCCCACCGAAAGGTGGGGTAATCCCCGATGGTCTCGCAAGAGTAAACCCGCAAGGGGCTTCAGGATCGACCTAGGTCCGATCAGCTAGTTGGTAGGGTAACGGCCTACCAAGGCTATGACCGGTAGGGGAGGTGAGAGCCTGACCCCCAACGACGAGACTGAGACACGGCTCGTACTCCTACGGGAGGCAGCAGTCGAGAATATTCGACAATGGGCGAAAGCCTGATCGAGCGACGCCGCGTGCAGGAAGAAGGCCTTCGGGTTGTAAACTGCGGTAGCAGGGGAGGAACTTCGGTGACTGTACCCTGCGGAAAGAGGTTGGTAACTACGTGCCAGCACCCGCGGTAATACGTAGACCTCAAGCGTTATCCGGATTTATTGGGCGTAAAGCGCGTGTAGGGGGCCCGGCGCGTCTTCCGTTAAAGCCCACCGCCCAACGGTGGAAGTGCGGAGGATACGGCCGGACTAGAGGAAGTTAGAGGTGCATGGAACGCACGGTGTAGGGGTGAAATCCGTTGATATCGTGCGGAACACCAAAGGCGAAGGCAGTGCACTGGGACTCTCCTGACCCTGAGACGCGAAAGCGTGGGGAGCAAAAAGGATTAGATACCCTTGTAGTCCACGCCCTAAACGATGCCTGCTTGCTGTTTCGAGTATCGACCCTCGGGGTGGCGTAGCTAACGCGTTAAGCAGGCCGCCTGGGAAGTACGGCCGCAAGGCTAAAACTCAAAGGAATAGACGGGGACTCGCACAAGCGGTGGAGCATGAGGTTTAATTCGACACCAAGCGAGGAACCTTACCAGGGTTTGAAATTCTCGCGGAAAGCCGCCGGAAACGGTGGCCCTCTCTCAAGGACCGCGAGGACAGGTGCTGCATGGTTGTCGTCAGTTCGTGCCGTGAGGCGTTCCCTTAATTGGGGTAACGAACGCAACCCCTATCCGGTGTTATCTGTGTCACCGGAAACTGCCCCCGCTTGAGTTCGGGAGCATGTGTCAAGTGTCATGTGTCAAGAAAAAATAAACTTGATACCTGATACCTGATACCTGACTCATGAATTGAAGCGGGGGAGGAAGGAGGGGATGACGTCAAATCCGCATGGCCCTTTGATACCCTGGGCTACACTCATGCTACAATGGCCGAGACAATGGGTTGCCAAGCCGCAAGGCGGAGCTAATCCCATCAAACTCGGTCCCAGTTCGGATTGGGGGCTGCAACTCGTCCCCATGAAGTTGGAATCGCTAGTAATCGCGTATCAGCCACGACGCGGTGAATACGTTCTCGAGTCCTGTACTCACTGCCCGTCAAGCCAAGGGAGCCGGGAAGAGGTGAAGATCGCTTCGGCGGTTCAGCCTCAGCTCGGTAACATGGGCTAAGTCGTAACAAGGCACGCGTAGCGGAAGCTGTGCGTGGATCAATTAAATCTTTCGAACATTCGAGAGATAGGTCGTTTCCCGGCTTCGGCCGGGATCCATTGGGATAACTGAAAAGCTCGTTTGAAGGTCCAGGCAATCCGTTGTAGACTAGAAATATGGAATCGCCCAAGGTTCTGATAATCGAGGATGATAATTTTTTGTCGTCCATTCTTAAAAACCGCCTGGAAAAGGAGGGTCTTTCGGTCACCCAGGCCTTCGACGGGGAGGAGGGCCTGAAGGCCCTGCGGGAATCCACGCCGGACCTGGTCCTCTTAGATCTCGTCATGCCCAAGAAGTCCGGCTTCGAAGTGCTGCAGGAGGTGTCCCTTGACCCCCAGCTTTCCCAGATCCCGATCATGATCGCTTCGAATCTGGGGCAGGACAGCGATATTCAAAAAGCGCGTGAACTCGGGGCGGTGGAATATTACGTCAAAGTGAGAACCTCCATTGACGAATTAGCCCGAATGGTTAAGAATCTGATAATCCAAAAGGTGGCACCGGCCGTTTTGGATATGCCGGCCGCGCCTCCGGATCAAGCTCAAACTCCCCCGACCCAATGATACTGGAAGAAACAATGAAGAAAATAAAACCCGGAGCCAAGGTCCGGGTATACGAAGGGACCACGCCTTTCGAGGGTTTGGTCATCGCGCGCAAGCATGGAAGCGAGATCGGCGCGACCTTCACCGTCCGCACCGTCCTCGCGGGAGTCGGAGTGGAGAAGGTGTTCCCGTTCCATTCCCCGGGCATAACCAAGCTCACGGTCATTTCGAGCCCCAAGAAGGTGCATCGCTCCAAGCTTTATTGGGTTCGCAAGGCATCCGGAACCCGGACCAGGCAGAAGCTGGGGGTTTCCGTTTAGGTTTAAAAAATGATTTTGCCGTCCGGAGCGTCCTCCGGACGGCTTTCTCGTCGACCGCCCCGCCCCGCGGGATAGAGGATGTTGTGCGCCTTGCAGCGCTGGCATACGAAATAGGATCGCATGCCCAACCTCCCAGTGAAGTCCCGGACCTTGATGTCTCCTTCGGAGACCTGGTTCGACCAGGCACAGACCTGGCAACGGGTCGTGAACAGCGTGAGCGGCTTCTTTTTCCTTCTCCACATACAGCACCTCGCAGGTTCCGCTTAGTACTATCAGGAAAAGAAGAAGGATTGTTTCGGGGTTGAAATTCTGCGCGCTTGTTTTATGCTGAATCCCGCCGCAAGAGATTTGCGCGGGTGGCGAAACCCGCCAGAGGCGAGCAAGCTGACAGACTTGGTCGCCTTCGGCGACCGCACTACCTTGACCACCCTGTATGTTCTCAAAAGCTCGGCTGGAACTAGGTATGTTGGAATAACAAAGAACATTCAGAAATGGCTGAAACAGCATAATTCCGGTAGAAACTTTAGCACCAAGGGACGAGGCAATTATCTTGTGATTCTGGAGGAAAAATACTCTACATATCAGGAAGCTCGCGTCCGAGAAAGTTTTTGAAGAGCGGCGCTGGACGGAAATTCCTCGATAACCTACAATCCCAGTGATAAATGCGCGGGTGGCGAAACTGGCAGACGCACTACCTTGAGGTGGTAGCGGCCGCAAGGTCATGGAGGTTCGAATCCTCTCCCGCGCACAAAAACCGAACCAGGATGTCCTTTATGGACATCCTGGTTTGTGTTTGCGGAGAGGATTCGAATGGGAAAGGGGCCGGGGAAACGGTAGTTTCCCCGTGGCGGAAACTGCTAAAACCGCTGGGTTTTAGAAAATTTTGTTCCGCCAAAATTTTGTTCGAATCCTTCCCGCGCCAGCTTTTGTGCGCCTAAAAACCCTCGGTTTTTAGCTCGGCCCTGTCGGGCCTTTTTCCGACACGGAGCCGGTTGCCACTGGCGGCGCGCAGAGAGGGGAACATCCCGATCTGGATAGCAACGATGTATAATAAGTTCATGCTCCGGCGATTCTTATGGGTTATCGCGGTGGCCATCGTAGCTTACTTTGTGATCGCCGGTGCGCTCACGCTGGGAGGCATATGCCCGAAATACAAGAACCTTATGCCCCGGGTGGTATCGCCCGGCGAAGAGGTCCAGGGCGAACCGCTCTGGTACGCGTTCTGCCCGTTCCGCGCCAAGGTGTATTGAAATCATGAAAAACATCGTCATTGCTCTGGCGGCTCTTACCGTGATCGCGGGAGGAGCGTGGTATTTTTCTCGGAACGATCCGCAGATTCCCTCCGCGACCAACAGTCAAAAGGCGGGTACCTGCGACGCGATCAGCGGCAAAAAATTCCTTTCGATCGACCGCCAGGTTGTCGGTCTCACTCCCAGCGGACCGGCGGAGGGATATTTCTTCATCAACTTCGGGGAGAACGGCAAGGTTTCCTGGAATTACGGAGATGCGCTCGGCGGAGGGGATTTCCGGTGCGAGGGAAATGAAATAACCGCCCGGAACGGCAATTACACCGAAGAAGGAGCCTATGATCCGCTCACGGGCATATTGACCTGGGAGGGTCTTCGGTATAGGGCGGTTGTCGAATGACCGGTCCGAATTATCCCCAGCCCGTTCAAGCGAGACGTGTTTCCCTGTGCATGGGATTTCGATGATAGAATGATTCCGTGAAAAACATAGTGACCATCGGCGGAGGCACGGGAACCTTCATGGTCCTCTCCGCCCTTCGGGAATACCCGGTGCATTTGACCGCGGTGGTTTCCATGGCGGACGACGGAGGTTCCACCGGCCTTCTGCGCGATCAATACGGGGCGCTCCCGCCGGGAGACGTGCGCCGGGCGCTCGTTGCGCTTTCCGAATCGAACCAGGTCATGCGGGACCTTTTTAGCTATCGCTTTGAGAACGGCGGTTTGCAGGGGCACAGCTTCGGCAATCTGTTCTTGACCGTCCTCGAGAAGGTCACGGGGGATTTCGGTTCCGCCGTGCGGGAAGCGGGGAACATCCTGAACGTGAACGGCGAGGTAGTTCCGGTCACCTTGGACGACGTGCGCTTGTGCGCGCGGCTTGAGGACGGCAAGATAATCCGCGGGGAGACCAACATCGACATACCCCGGGATGCC
>Ga0209542_10020375_pt1 | contig 10513 bp, 10 predicted proteins | sample RifCSPhighO2_01_FD_184028 | JGI IMG/M metagenome (GOLD analysis project Ga0209542, IMG submission 184028) | Soil microbial communities from Rifle, Colorado - Rifle CSP2_plank highO2_0.1 (SPAdes) (version 2) | ecosystem: Environmental > Terrestrial > Deep subsurface > Rock core/Sediment ...
CTGGATTAGACTTGGTTTCTTGCCCGGGTAGTTTTGATTTGTCTATGTACACTGAGAGCATAATGAAACCGTAGAGTAAAACTGCTAACAGAATAAAAATTAAAACCCCTATTAATAAAACCTTTTTCCAATTAAATTTCCCCGGAAGTGTCGGGCCTGGTTGTGGAACGGATACATTTTCATCTGGCATCAAATTTATTATCTATTTTAACTTTCTTAGTTGTCAAGTTCGCTCAAAAAAAGGAGTATCCCCATGGGCGTCATAAATTATGAACAGCCTAAATTTTAGTCCGATAGTTTGAAAGAATTAATAATGTATTAGGCTTTAGCCTTGGCCAAGTTTTCTTGATGTGTCGGTCTACTTGTAAACAGAATGATCTCCACAATCGACAAAAAGGACTTTATCTTTACTTAAAAAGCGAAAAACAATCCGATGGGAATAGGAAATAGAAAAAGAATAATAATTTGTAAATTTTCCTTTCAGTTTATGGCTTTTTAGCTTGGGGTCAAAAGCATCGGCTTTGAACAAACTTTCCTTCTTTACCGCTTGGTCTTGGATTTCCTTTGGTAGTCTATTAAAGACTTTTCTAAAGGTGGGGGTATATATTATTTCTTTAATCTTCATCGACGAGGTCTTTTAAAGAAGAAAGTTTCTTGGCTTTTCCTGTTTTGTATTCTCTTTCAGAGGCTTCGATGGTTTGCAAAGCCCTCATTTCATCAAAAAGATCTGCCTTTTGGGAGATTTTTTCAAAGGTGTCAATATCTACCACCGCTGCTTCAGGTTTGTTTCTGCGCAAAATCACCACAGGCTCTTTGGTTTCTTTAGCCGTTTCGATCACTTTTTTGTAGCTTCTTTGCATTGCTGCTGCGGATGTTAGTTTAGGTATTAATGACATATTAAACTACATATTAAAGTATGTACTTAATTTTGTCAATAGTTAAGAAAGTGAGGAGACGCCGACTAACTCTTATGTTGAGGAGCCTCGATCCGACCGCACTTTTTTAGAGATTGTAGCCGTTCTAAGACCACGATCATTAGAACAGGCGAAAATCTCGCAAGAAATGAGGATTATCCTTTATGACTTGGGCTGTTGATTAATCCACACTTCTTATACTTGAGGCCGCTCCCACAGGGGCAAGGGTCATTGCGGCCGATTTTCTTTTTAATACTTGGGACTGGTTGTGCTTCCACAGGTGTGGATCCAATCTTAGATGAAACAGCCTCGGAGCTGCTAGTGGAGGTTTGGGTTGTTGCATGTTCGTGTTGGTGGGGTCGGCCCTGCTGCTCTTGCGGGGCAAGCTGAACCTTAAATATACGGTGAACAACTTCATAATCTATGGAATTGACGAGACTTTCGAAAAGGTTAAAGGCCTCACTTTTATATTCAACAAGCGGATCGCGGGCAGCGTAACCACGTAAGCCTATACCTTCTCTAAGGTCCGATATATCTTCAAGGTGGCTTGTCCAAAGAGTATCGATTGTAGAAAGAAGGATGATTTTTTCAATTTGGGCCATTAATTCTGGTCCCATTTGTTTTTCCCGGGCTTCGTAGACATCTCGGGCGAGTTTCTTAAAAAGGTCTATCGCTTTTTCTTTGTCAGAGGACTCGTCTACCTGCTTTTTGATTTGCTTTTGGGAAGACTCATCGAAAGGAATTATAGTGGCAAATTCTGCCATTGCCTTGTCCGTGTCTGTTTCAGACTCTTCTTTTGCAGATAAGTTGACAATATTTTCAATCTCAGAGTCAATATTATTTAAAATAATTTCTTTAAGCTTTCTTTGTCCTTCCTCAGAGTCTTTATTTTCTACGTCTTCGATAATTTTTTTGCGTTTGGAATAAACAATCTCACGCTGTTTGTTTAAAACGTCATCATATTCAACCAGATGTTTGCGGATATCGAAGTTGTGCCCTTCGACTTTACTTTGGGCGTTCTCTATAGCTTTGCTAACAATAGTATTCTCGATTGGTACGTCTTCCGGCAACCGGAGAGTGTTCATTAGATTTGCAATTTGATCTCCGCCAAAAAGACGCATGATATCATCTTGCAGACTTACGTAAAAACGGGAGGAACCCGGGTCTCCTTGCCTACCGGAGCGGCCTCGCAATTGATTATCGATTCTGCGGGCTTCGTGTCTTTCAGTCCCGATTATATGAAGACCTCCAAGCTTAACAACACCTTCTCCTAGTTTAATATCGACCCCGCGACCTGCAATATTGGTTGCAATTGTTGCCGCTCCTCTTTGGCCGGCGTTTGCAATGATTTGCGCTTCTCTCTCGTGGTTTTTGGCGTTTAGTACTTCATGAGTTACCTTCTTTCGTTTTAATAGAGAGCTGATTAGTTCATTTTTTTCGATCGAAGTTGTTCCAAGAAGCACCGGCTGTCCTTTTTTGTGTTTTTCTTCAATTTCCCGCGCTATAGCTTCATATTTTGCACGTTCAGTTTTATAGACGGCATCTGAGAAATCGTGCCTTACCATCGGTTTATTAGTCGGTACAACAATTACCTCCAGTTTATAAACTTTGTGAAATTCTTCGGCACTTGTAGCGGCGGTACCAGTCATGCCTGCTAGTTTTTCATACAAACGAAAGTAATTTTGGAAAGTAACTGTAGCAAGAGTTTTAGATTCTTTCTGTATTTGAACACCTTCTTTTGCTTCTATTGCCTGATGGAGCCCTTCAGAATAACGTCTTCCAGGCAGAAGTCTGCCGGTAAACTCATCAACTATAATCACTTGACCGTCTTTTACCACATAATCTTGATCTTTATGATAGAGGGTTTTCGCTTTTAATGATTGCTCAATAAGATGCAAAGTAGAAAAATCTTTTTCATATAAATTATCAATACCGAGAGTGCGTTCAATCTTTGATATACCAATCTCTGTTAAATTGGCTGTTCTTAATTTTTCATCAAGTACGTAATCTGTTTCTAAATTTAGAGTTTCAACAAGAGAAGCGAATTGATAATATTTTTCGGTGGATTCTTCTGCCGGAGCAGAAATAATCAGCGGGGTTCTAGCTTCGTCAATTAGAATTGAATCTACTTCATCAACAATGGCATAATTCAACTCTCGCTGAGATATATGATTCTTTTCCCAGGCCATGTTATCTCTTAAATAATCGAAACCAAATTCGTTATTTGTGCCGTATGTTATATCCGCTTGATAGGCTTCTTTTCTTGATACTTCTCTTAAGTATTTACCTACACCCAGGCCTTCTGACTCGGGGGAAAGAGAGCTTTCCGGATCCATGATTACTTCCTCGTTAGCAATTTCTGGTGTTTGTGGATTTGGGTCATAAACATACGATTGCTCGTGATTTATCACCCCGACGGTTAAACCAAGGAAATGATAAATAGGACCCATCCATTCCGCATCTCGGCGGGCTAGGTAGTCATTTACAGTAATCAGGTGTGTACCCTTTTCGGTTAGAGCGTTTAGGTATAGCGGAAGGGTGGCAACCAGGGTCTTGCCTTCTCCAGTTTTCATCTCCGCAATCTTCCCTTGATGTAAAACTATTCCTCCCACAAGCTGGACATCAAAGTGTCTCTGCCCAATAGTTCTTCTTGCAGCTTCTCGCACAGTTGCAAAAGCTTCTGGCAACAGATCTTCTAGGTCTTCCCCTTCTTTGATTTTTTTTCTAAAGTATGATGTTTTTTCCCGCAATTTTTTATCAGTAAGCTTTTTAGTACTGCCCTCGAGAGAATTTATTGTTGAGGTTATGGGCTCAAATTTTTTTATTTCTCTTTCGTTTGAATCAAGCAGATTGCCTATAAATTTAAACATAATGGCGAAATGATATTCTATCATTTTGAAGCTATATATTCTACACTGTTAGTTTTTGATTTAGAATTTGAATTTATCAATTTTTGGGGGTTGACAAAAAAAGACCTGCTGGTAAGATGATTGGCGGGTGTTACCCGACGCCCTGCTACCAATTTAGGTGTAGGGCGTTTTTGTATCTTTAAGTTGACAAAAGTAACTAAAGTGGTTAATTTTTATATCGCATGTTCCCTGAAAAAGAAAACACTGTCGATGAAGTAAAAACACCACTTCAATTAAGAGAGAAACTTCCTGACGGGTTGCTTAATCGACTACAAGAGGCTATCCCAAAACATTTTTCTCGTCTTAGCAGCCAATCTAATCAAAAAAATATAAGACTACTTTTTTCTTTTCTTTTTGCAGCTATTGCACTATCTTTATTAGCATACGTTTACTTTAATATTGCATCTATTAAAGGACAAGCATCGTCGGTTATTCAAAATACTTATACTTTAACCTCAAAGCCAAGGGGTTCTGCAGAGCCTGCTATATCTTCTCCGTCTGCAAGTTTAGCAAGTCCGTCAGCTGATACCTCTACATCTAGTGCTAGATAGCCTTATTTACAACAAAGACAGTAAGAAGATATAATCAAAATGGTAGCCATATGGAAGAAAAAGAGCTAAATAACTCTAGCAAAGAAGAAAAAACACAAAGTAAAGAGCAAAACGATTTTGAAGTTTTCAAATCTCCACTCTCAGGAAAGAATCCGAAATCATCAAAAAAGTTTTTAGTAGTGCTAGTGATTTTACTAATAATTTTGTTTTCCATATCTATCATTTATTTAGTTTTTGTGGCCGGTTTTTTTAAAGTTTCGGAGATCTCCGTTCCTCGATCTGGTGCCTCACCATCTGCTAATAAAATTTCTTCCCCATCTGCAAAAATTGCCACACCCTCAGTTGAGGCAACACCTACAGCAAGATAGTATTTACAAGCAACTAGCATAGAATTTATAATTAAAGAAGATAATTATTTGGGATTTATCGTGAAAATTGTTGTAATTATTCCCACGTATAATGAAAAAGAAAACATCTCTCGTTTAATCCTGGCATTGGAAGAGCAATTTAAAAAAATCTCCCATGAAATGCATATTTTGGTGGTGGACGATTCTTCGCCGGATGGAACCGGCGAAATAGTGAGAGAATATAGTCGGAAAAATCAAAATGTTCATTTGTTGAGCGGTCAAAAACAGGGTCTTGGAGCAGCGTATATACGAGGGATGAGATATGCAATAGAAAAACTTGGTTCCGACGCAGTAATCGAGATGGATGCAGATTTTCAACATAAACCAGAGGATGTTCCTCGCCTTGTTACAGCTTTAGATGAAGGAAGCGATTTTGTTATCGGTTCAAGATATATTCCAGGTGGTAAAATTCCAAAATGGTCGGCTAGTCGGAGATTGCTTTCTTCCGGTGGCAATATAATGAGCAGAGCCGCAACCGGTATGTTTAAAATACACGATACAACAGCTGGTTTTAGAGCAATTAGGACAGATCTAATCAATAAAATAAGCTTAGAAAATATAAAAGTTCAAGGATACTCCTTTCAAATAAACCTCCTTTATCAGGCATTTCTAAATAAAGCAAAAATAAAGGAAATACCGGTTGAATTTCTGGAAAGAAAAGAAGGCGAAACCAAGATTGGTAAAGGTGATGTTTTAGAAGCACTAATCTTTGTTTGGGCAATTCGTCTGGAGAGAAGTGAAACCTTTATTAAATTTGCAGTTGTGGGAGCAAGTGGTGTTGTAGTCAATCTAGGCGTTTTTTATGTTTTATTTAGGATATTTGGTATTTCGGATATTATTGCTTCACCGCTGGCTATAGAAACTTCAATTATTTCAAACTTTCTTTTGAACAATTTTTGGACCTTTGGTGAACGACAGACTGAAACTAAATTTCATGTTAAGGGGTTAAAATTCAACCTTGTTTCCTTCGTAGCTTTGGGAGTTAGCTGGACCACATTTATAGCATTAACCAGATTATTAAATTTAAGACCGGAGGAACTGGCGCAATTTATTGGAATTATACCGGCCACCTTCGTTAATTACTTTCTTAATTCCTATTGGACCTTCAAAGAAACCAATAAAGAACCCGTCCTTGCAGGTAAATAATTTTTTTCTTTATGAAAATCTTAGTAACAGGTGGAGCGGGATTTATCGGATCCCACACAACAAAACAATTGCTTGACGGGGGACACAAAGCGATTGTTTACGATAATTTGAGCCGTGGTTTCAAAGATTTGGTAGACCCCAGAGCAGAATTCGTCTTGGGCGATGTTTCAGAAAAAGAAAAGTTGAAAAAAGCGCTATCTGGAGTAGATGCTGTTATTCATATGGCAGCCTTTATTATTGTTCCTGAATCTGTTCGTAAACCAGACCTTTACTACCAAAATAATGTGCTTGGTACAAAGGTTCTTTTGGGAGCTATGGAGGAGGTAAATGTAAAAAAAATAATCTTCTCCTCATCGGCAACAGTTTATGGAGATCCCCTCGAACTACCACTAAATGAAGAGTCAGAGATTAAAAAACCTGCCAATCCTTACGGCCAAAATAAGCTAGATATGGAAAGATTATGTAAAGATTTTGGAGAAAAAACAGGCTCCGACGTTATAATATTACGTTATTTTAACCCTTACGGACCTGGCGAAAAACATAGTCCGGAGACCCACGCGGTTCCAAATTTCATCAAGTCTACCTTGGCGAAACAACCGATACCTTTGTATTGGAAAGGTGAGCAAATCCGTGATTTTATTTATGTTGAAGATTTATCTAGGGCACACATCGCGGCTGTAACAGCAAATGAATACAAGATTTATAATATTGGAACCGAAGTTGGTACTAAAGTTATTGATGTGGTTAATTTGATCTTTAAAATAGTAGGATATACTGTTCCAATCAATGATTTAGGCGAACGAGCTGGGGATGTGCCGGCTCTGTATACCTCTAGCAAAAAATTACAAAAAGATTTTGGATGGCGACCAAGATTTTCATTGTATGAGGGATTAAAAAAAACAATTGAGTATTTCCAAACCACTACTTAAACTCTTGCTTACTTGATTTTCTTTATAAAAAGGGATTATACTTATGCCATAATTGGAGCGGTATATCCGCTATTTTCATATGAAGCAATCAAGCAAGCAAAATGACGTTTCTAACGGGCCAAAAATTGTCGTCTTTGGTGGGGGCACTGGTATATTTAATCTTTTAAGAGGTTTGAGACGTTACACTTCCAATATTGTGGCAATTGTTACGATGATGGATTCTGGTGGTAGTTCTGGTAGGCTTCGTGATGAATTTGGTCATCTTCCTCCCGGTGATATTCGCCAAGCGCTAGTGGCCCTTTCTCCCGACGATCGATCCTCTTTGACTTTGAGACAGCTTTTCAACTACAGGTTTTCAAAGGGAGCTGGTTTAGAGGGCCACTCCTTTGGCAATTTATTTTTGGCCGCTTTAACAGAGATAACTGGCGGAATTGAAAAGGCGGTGTTAGAAGCAGGTAGAATTCTTGGAATTCGCGGTAGAGTTTATCCGGTAACGTTGACTAACTCTAACTTAGTAGCGCGATTAGAAGATGGTACTGAAATTGTTGGCGAGACCAATATTGATGTTAGAAAAGTAAAGCCTGATCTAAAAATAGACTATGTTTATCTAGATCCTAAAGCCTATGCATATCCAGAGGTTCTGAGGGAGATTGAAACAGCGGATGTCATAGTTTTGGGTCCTGGGGATTTGTATACGAGCATCATCCCAAATTTATTGGTTGACGGAGTTGCCGATTCAATTAATTATTCAAAAGCCAAAAAGGTATATATTGGTAACTTAATGACCAAGCATGGAGAAAGCGACGGTTTTGCCGCAAGCGATTTTGTTTCTGAGATAAGAACGTATTTGGAGAATGGGAAGCTCGATTATGTGGTTTTGAATAAAGGGGGCTTGCCGGACAAACTGACTAAGCGCTATGAAAAGGAGAAGGCGTACCCAGTTGAAAATGATGTAATCCAGGTAAAAAAACTGGCTAAAAATGTAATAGAAAGGCCTATTGCAGCTGCCGGGACGCTTTTACGCCACGATACGGGCAAGATTGCTAGAATAATCATTGATCTCGCGGGTCGATAAGAGATATGTGTGGAATTTTTGGCTACACTGGTACTAAAAAAATGGCTGCAAGTTGTGTTCTCAAAGGTTTGAAGACTCTTGAATATAGAGGTTACGATTCTTGGGGAGTGGCAGTGGTCAGTGATCAGAAAACAGAGAGCAGAAAAGCAGACAAAGAAATTTTGGTCGAAAAACAAGTTGGTAAAATAGGAAATTCTGTTCTTAAATCTGACATCTTAAATCTTAAGTCTAATACTGGTATTGGTCATACACGTTGGGCAACACACGGTGGTGTTACCGATGCTAACGCCCATCCTCATCTAAGTTGTGATTCATCGCTAGCCATTGTTCACAATGGGATTGTAGAGAATTTTCAAAAACTAAAAAAAAGTCTTAATAAATCACATAAGTTCAAGTCGGATACTGACACAGAGGTAATTGTTCACCTAATTGAAGATGAAATGAAGAATAAAGGCTTTTCGGAGGCCGTCCGAAGCGCTTTTAATAAATTGGATGGATTAAATGCTATAGCCGCCCTATCCTCGAGTGGAGAAATTGTAGTAGCAAAAAATGGCTCTCCAATTGTTCTTGGGATAGGAAGCGAGGGATATTTTTTATCTTCAGATGCCACAGCGATTATACCTCACACCAAAAAAGTAATCTTCTTGGAAGATGGACAGCTCGCAATATTGAACAAAACAGGTATATCTGTTTACTCACTGGCAAGTGGTAAAAGGGTAAAAACTGATGTACAAATTCTTGATTGGAAGGCCGTTGAATCTACAACCGGTAAATTTCCGCACTTTATGATTAAAGAAATCTTTGAGCAGCCAAAGGTGCTAAGAAATGCAATCATTAGTCTTGAAAAAGCGGCAATTGATATGGCTGCTTCGATAAAAGCGGCGAGGGGTACTTTTTTTATTGCTAGCGGTACAGCATTTCATGCTTGTCTGGCCGGTACTTACCTTTTTTCAAAAATAGCTCGCCATCACGTTAATACAGCAGTTGCTTCTGAATTTAATTATTTGGAGGATTTTCTCACTAATCAAAGTCTTATTATCGCTTTGTCCCAAAGCGGTGAGACAATCGATGTGGTTGAACCACTAAATAGAGCAGCAAAGAAAGGAGCCAAAATTGCAGCAGTTGTTAATTCTTTAGGCTCGACTATCTATAGAATGGGAAGTATAAAAGTGCTACTTGGAGCCGGTCCAGAAATTGCTGTTGCTTCTACAAAGGCTTATGTGTCAAAGATAGCCTTCTTGATGTTGGTAACGTACGCTTTAATAGGCAGGATAGAAGAAGCAAAAAAATTATTAATAAAATCTGCGAAAGAGATAGAACGGCTTTTGAAAAAAGAGAATATAAATGAAATTAAAAAAATCGCCAAAATCCTTGCAAAATCAGAGCATATCTACACAATAGGCAGAGGTGTTTCATATCCAACTGCACTGGAATCTGCTCTAAAAATGAAAGAGGTAAGTTATATCCACACAGAAGGTTTGGCAGGTGGGGAACTAAAGCACGGCGCAATTGCTTTAATTAGCAAAGGAACACCGTGTATTGTATATGCACCTGATGATGAAACTTTTGAGTCTATTATTTCCAATGCAACCGAGATCAAATCTCGAGGAGGTTTGATAATTGGTGTCGGACCAAAGAATTCTGAAAGCTTTGACCATTGGATTCCAGTTAAGGATGTTGGCGAAGCATCATTAATTCCAATGGTTGTACCAGCCCAACTCCTTGCATATTTCCTTGCCTTGGAAAAGGGTTGGGATCCTGATAAGCCGCGTAACTTAGCAAAGTCGGTGACGGTTAAATAAGTTACGCGTCTTGCGTTCAGCAAAGCTGAACTAAAACCAAGGAATTTGGCTAAGTCAGTAACAGTAAAATAGAAAATGAAAAGCCAGATTTCTTGGCTTACGATGGTAAGCCAGCTAAAGCCTCGAAACCTAGATAAATCTGTTACGGTAAAATAGGATTCTCCATAACTTCGAACCCTGCGAGCTTCTTGGTTTCTCAGTTATTCTCGAATCCTGCGCTAGGCATCTTATGCCTAGCTAAAATTCCTTGTCTTGCGTTCAGCGAGGCTGAACTAAATCACCGCAACCTCGCAGAAAGTGTAACTATTAAGTAGTTTTTGCTAAAATAAAACTATGAATTGGTTTGCTCTTGCAGCTTTAGCCTTTTTAGGTTTTGGGTTAACAAATTTGATGTTTAAGGTTGGTGAAAGGGTTGGCGCTAATATGGCAATTATAACAATAGTTCTTTATCTTCTTGGAGCAATTTTTTCAGTAATCTGGTTTACCAGCCAAAAACAACTTGATTTAAACCTAATTCAAACTAAACCCATACTAATAGGAGCTTTAGCAGCACTTTTTAGCATAATTGGTACCATCGCGGTACAACAAGCGCTTAGGAATGGCCCCGCCTCTTTAATTTATCCAATAGTAGGTTTAAGTGCTTTAATTGTAATTACAGCTTCATTACTACTCTTTAAAGAAGTAGTCACACCCAAACAATTATTGGGTGTTGTTTTTGCTTTGATTGCTGTTGCTCTGATTACCTCAAAATAAGTTCATGAACTTATTGTTGTTCAATTT
>Ga0209542_10020376_pt1 | contig 10512 bp, 12 predicted proteins | sample RifCSPhighO2_01_FD_184028 | JGI IMG/M metagenome (GOLD analysis project Ga0209542, IMG submission 184028) | Soil microbial communities from Rifle, Colorado - Rifle CSP2_plank highO2_0.1 (SPAdes) (version 2) | ecosystem: Environmental > Terrestrial > Deep subsurface > Rock core/Sediment ...
AAGCGAAAGAATACGTTGCAAACCACGAGACTCATCACGCCAAAGTTTTTGCCGTCTTATTAGGGAATCCCCGCCATTTATGGCTGGGGAGGACGTCAAATTAAGCATACTTTTTTTTATAAGTACTAATTCTTCGGTCTATTAAAGCAAAGCGCGCTATCTGTTCCAGCATTCTGACAAGTATCGTCTGTAGCTGAGATTCGATCATCACAATCACTGTCAGTATAACATGCTACGGTTTTAGCAACAGCAGATCCAGTTAAAGATGCTCCTCTACCTAAAACTAAGGCCATACCTACAACCAATCCTAAAAGAACGATAATCACTAAAACACTTTTTAAATTATGTTCCACCATAATCACCTCAAATTTATCTAGAAAACAAAAAGAAGATATAAATCTTTTCCTTCCTAACACCTAGTAACTTAAAAATCAATAGGAATACTAAAGAACATAAAAAAAGTAAAAAAAAGTTCGGTTTATTCTAAGTACATCTTTAGCCTAGTCATATCTAACTTCCAATCCTCTGGTAGTTTTTTAGTGGCTTTATAGTACTTGGTCAAACGTCTAATCTTAGATTCAGTTAATAAAAGTCCGCGTCCTGCAGTTCTATCCATTTTATTCTTTTCTAAGTGCTGTTTGATAGAAATCATCCTTTTAATCAATCCTAGCAAATCTTCAGGTAGTTTCTTAGTTATATTGTTTTCAGCTAAGATTTTACCAATTTTCTTACCGGCTAAAGCTTTAACGCTGCTGATGCCGTAAGTATCTCTTAACATTAAGCCAATTTCTGAATTTGCTTTTCCTGTTTTGCCAAACTTCACAACTAACTTTTCAACTTCTTTATCTTTGTAAGGTGCCCAGGTGGGTATTTTCTTTAAAGGCTTCTTACTGCCGCTTTTTCCGCGGGCTCTTGAATGCATTTTAGCCATTTTTCTTTTTCCTCGTTGTTTTTAATAGTTTTAACTTTATTCGAATACTAATTATTAGGAGAAAGAGTTAATTATCATCCTCCAGTGTACAGAAGCCAAGACCGCCGTACCTCTCGAATAAAGCCTATACTTTGGGCCTATTTAAAAACATTTTGGAAAATTTAGGGGCTTTTTGATAACATATCTTTTGATTGTTCCAGCATCTGGATAACTGTAAGTAATTTACTGACAAAAATTATTTAAAGTTCATGCAGTAATTTGATAATACTATGTCAGAAGACGATTTTGAAGAATTTGTAACTTTTTATGATTCAATTAGAAGGTGTACTAGATTCATAACCAGCTATAAAGATGGAGGTAGCAGTGAAACCATTGATGGCCAAGTGCGATTATATCACCCTCATCGACATTATGAACCAGAACGGATGACCTTAGTAGAACAAAACCGCGGCTTAGAAACGAGAACTAATTTTAAAAAAGAAGAATGTTTTGAAATTGAACCTGGAAGAGTAGATAAAGTTATGCGCTGGGTAGAGGAGCAGTCCCTTGATTATTTTAATGATTCACCCCGTAAGATAAACTATTAATATTCTAAAGAAAAAATGCCCCCTACCTGAGCCTTCATTATAAAACTTCTAAAGAAGTGTTAAATTAACTAATCATTGTGTAATAGTTTAGTGTTGTTGAGCATTTTTGGGATAACATAATCAGATTTTATTTTAGAAATATTTATATAAGACGCTTATTTACTATCTATAAAGATGGCTGAAAAAAAGAAACCTAAAAGTGTAGATGAGATAGTTTCTGATTATGTTAAATTTCATCATGCCTCAGGTAAAAGTTTTTCTGATAGGATTAAAAAATTCGAAGAGTTTTATGATCCTGAGAATCTTCATGAACAACAGTTTGAAATGCATGCTCATTATACTGTTTTTGGCAGAGGAGGCAGTAAAGATTTTCCTGGTTCAGTTAACGAAGCACATAAAGTTTTAGATAAACATTATGTTGATGATAATGATAAAGTAGATAATGAAGACAAACTGGCTGAAATAATGGAGACATATACAGATACAACGTTGCAGAAAATTATGGGTGCTAATTACAAAAAAACAATTGATCATGCTACTAAAGAAGCAAAGCTTTCTAAAAAAGACTTAAGAGAATTAAAAGGACAGCTATTAATGCCTTACATAGTAGATAAAAATGGCAAACAAATAAATCAGAATATCACTTCAGAACAATATCTTAAACAGTTAAAAGGAAAGAAAAAATTAGAGATAGCTAAACATTTACTTGCATTAGGGGAAGGTACTAAACGGGGATATGGTGGTCACTTAGCTGGTAAGGCCATAGGGGAGATTCTCTCTGAAGAAGATAGGGTTGATTTAGCCAAGTACATTACTCCAATTTTTGAAGCTAAAGGCTTTAAACACGAAAAAGCCCATATTATGCGTTCTACTGGAGAAATGGCCAGCCATTATGGCGGACTGCTTCGTGGTTCTGATTTAACTGAAAGTGGTTACAAACCTATTAAGTACAAACCTAAAGAAAAAGGAAAATAATCTTTCTTCTTAATCTCTTATTTTTATTTTAAATCATTATTTCTTTCAAACTAAAATTCCACCACAACAATTATAATTAATCTCAATTATTTAACATAAACAACTAATAAACCAATTTAACCTACAAAAATGAAACTCGTCTCTTGGAATGTCAATGGTATTCGCTCTGTCTTAGGCAAGGGCTTTTTAGATTTCCTAAAGCAAGAATCTCCAGATATTATCTGTCTGCAGGAAACTAAAGCGTCTCCTGAACAAGTAGATTTAACTCTTTCAGAGTATCCTCACAAATTTTGGAATTCTGCAGAAAAAAAAGGCTATTCTGGCACGGCCATCTTTAGTAAAATTAAACCGATTTCTGAAATATACAAGCAGGGTATAGAAGAACACGATAATGAAGGCCGTATTATTGCTTTAGAGTTTCCTAATTTTTACTTAGTTAATGTCTATGTCCCAAATTCTGGCCGAGAATTAGTAAGGTTAGATTACCGCAAAAAATGGGATGCTGACTATTTAAAATTTCTAAAGAAACTAGAATCAAAAAAACCAGTTATAACTTGCGGAGATTTTAATGTTGCTCATCAAGCTATGGACTTAGCTCACCCCAAAGAAAACTATAACAAAACTGCCGGTTACATGCAGGTAGAAATTGATGGGTTTCAGAATTTTATTAATGCTGGTTTTATTGATAGTTTTCGTCACTTTAATCAAGAAAGTCAAAATTATTCCTACTGGAGCTATATGTTTCATGCGCGCCAGAAAAACATCGGCTGGAGAATAGATTACTTCTTACTAAGTTCTATTTTAAAAGAACAACTTAAAGAAGCAAAAATTTACTCTCATATTCTCGGCTCAGACCATTGTCCGGTGAGTGTTATTCTCTAAACATTATAATTCTTAATTCTTTAGTTCTTTTCAAACAAACCTTTAAATAACTCCTAGTTTTCTATTGAACAAGATTAAACAATTGAAAAGATTAAAATGGACTTTCAAAAACTGGTTGATTTGTATGAAGAGCTAGAAAAAACATCTTCAGGCAATACTTTACGAGATATTTTATCAACATTTTTCAAAACCATTCCTCCAGAAGACCTTCCTGTAATAACTTATCTAACTTTAGGTAAGATTACTTTAGATTCTGAGAATATCGATTTAGGTCTAGCTGAAAAATCAGTTCTAAAATCTGCAGCTTCCGCTGGGGGAGTAGAACTATCTAAAGCACAAAAAATATTCCAAGAAACTGGTGATGTTGGATTAACTGCAGAAAGAATCTTACAAAAAAAACCGCAAACTCTAGTTCCTTTGGGCAAACTGACTATTAAAGAGTTTTATGACAAATTACAAAAGCTAGCTGATTGTAGCGGCACTGGCTCGCAGGAGCAGAAAAGTGGCATCTTAATTGCTTTATTACAAAAAGCTTCTCCTAAAGGGGCCAAGTACATCTGTCGTATCGTTCTAGGAACTTTACGTCTAGGAGTTGGAGATATGACGGTTATCGATGCTCTTTCTATTGCTTTCACCGGTGAAAAGAGCAATAAAGAACTTCTAGAACGCGCTTATAACATCTGTCCTGATGTAGGTATCATCGCTGAAACTATTGCTAAAAAAGGATTAAAAGGTTTGGAAAAGATAAATGTTTACGTCGGCCGTCCAATTAAAGTCATGCTTGCTCAGCGAGTAGAAGAACTAGAAGAAGTGTCAGAAAAGATGCCTGGCACTTGGGCAGTGGAAGCTAAGTATGATGGCGAGCGAGTGCAGGCTCATAAAGATAGCAAGGGAAAATACTTCTTGTTCTCTAGAAGAATGGAAAATATAACCTCACAATTTCCTGATTTAGTTAAACATTTGGAAGATAGTATCAAAGCCAAAGAATTTGTAGTTGAAGGAGAAATTCTCGCTTTGGACGAAAAAGGCAGACCTCTTCCATTTCAAGTATTGATGCAACGCCGCAGAAAGTACGATGTAGCAGAATATAGCAAAAAAATTCCTATAGTTCTCAAGATTTTTGATATACTTTATCTAAACGGAACTTCGTTAATGGATTTATCCTATGAAAAAAGGAACAATCAACTGCAAAAAATTATACATAAAGACCAAGATATAAACTTAGCTGAAAAAATAATTACTGATGATATTGAAGAAGTAAATACTTTCTTTAGAAAAATGCTTGCTGCTGGATACGAAGGTATTATTATCAAAAGTCTTAGCGGTGAGTATCAAGCCGGTACTCGTGGTTGGAATTGGATAAAGTGGAAAAAAGATTATGTTCAAGAAATGACTGACACTTTAGATTTAGTTATCGTTGGCGCTTACCATGGTCAGGGTAAAAGAAGCGGGACTTATGGTGCTTTATTATGTGCTTGTTATAATGAAAAAGAAGATAGCTTTGAAACGGTTTGCAAGCTTGGAACTGGTTTAACCGATGAACTATTAGAAGAATTGCCAAAGAAACTTAAAAAATATCAATTGACTCATAAACCGGCCCGTCTTACTATTAAAAAAGAAATGGAGCCAGATATTTGGTTTGAGCCAGCTATTGTTGTTGAGGTCTTGGGTGCAGAATTGACTCAAAGTCCTTTTCATAGCGCAGGATTAGCTTTACGATTTCCAAGATTTGTACGTTTTAGAGAAAAGAAAGCCGAGCAAGCAACGACAAAGAAAGAACTGGAGCAGATGGTTAAAAAATAGAATGGACTACAAAAAACTCGGATTAAAATGCGGACTAGAAATTCATCAGCAATTGGAAGGCAAGAAGTTATTCTGCTCCTGTCCTACGCTTTTACGTGATGATGAACCTCATTTTACTATTAAAAGAAAATTACGTGCTTTGGCTGGAGAATCAGGAAAAGTAGATATTGCTGCCAAAGAAGAGCAAAGTAAAAGCAAGCAATTTATCTACCAAGGTTATCATGATACTACTTGTTTGGTCGAAACTGATTCTGAACCTCCACATCAATTGAATCAAGAAGCTTTACACACAGCTTTACAGCTATGTATCTTAGCTGGAGCAGAAGTATTCTCAATTGCTCAAGTCATGCGTAAAACAGTAGTAGACGGCTCTAATACTTCTGGATTTCAACGAACAGCCCTATTGGCAGGAAAAGGCAGCATCGAGACTAATGATGGCAAAGTGAGAATCTCCAACATTTCTCTCGAAGAAGAAGCTTGTAAGATAATTTCTGAACAAGCTGAAGAAAAAGTTTATCGTTTAGATCGCTTAGGCATCCCACTTATAGAAATAGGTACAGAACCTGATATTCATACTCCTGAACAATGTCAGGAAGCCGCTAGAAAAATTGGCTTGTTGTTGCGCTCCTTGCCCCATGTCAAACGTGGTTTAGGAACTATCAGGCAGGATGTTAACGTTTCCATTATTGATGGAGCCAGAGTAGAAATTAAAGGCGCGCAGGATTTGAGAATGATCCCCACTTTAGTAGAACTAGAAGCTAAAAGACAATTAGAATTATTAAAAATAAAAAACGAATTACGTGGTACACGTTTGAATCCTATAAACATTGTGGATTGCACCTTGCTTTTACAAGATTGTACTTCCAAGATCGTGCAAAAAACTGTTGAAAAGAAAGGCAAAATTTTAGGGTTAAAATTAAACAATTTTGCTGGATTTTTAGGACGAGAATTACAGCCAGGCAAGCGCTTAGGAACGGAATTATCCGAACGTGGAAAAGTAAAAGCCGGTGTCGGCGGGTTATTCCATACTGATGAACTGCCTAATTATGGTATTGGTGAAACAGAAGTTCTCAGACTAAGAAAAAAATTACAATGCGAAAATGGTGATGCTTTTATTTTAGTTGCTGATATTGAAACCAAAGCAATTATAGCTTTGCAAGCTGCTTATGCTCGCGCCGCAGAAGCTTTAATTGGTGTTCCAAGTGAAGTTAGAAAAGCAAATCCTGACGGAACTACAACTTATCAACGGCCCATGCCTGGGGCTTCGCGTATGTATCCAGAAACTGACGTTCCATTATTAAAGCTAAGTTTAGACGGCATAAAAGTACCGGAAACTTTAGAAGCCAAGATTGCTCGTTATAATAAACATCTAGGCTTAAGCTTGGATCTTGCTACATTTATTGCAAAATCTGAGCAAATGCCTTTGTTTGAAGAATTGTTACAGAAGCATTCTAAGATAAAGCCTGCTTTTATTGCTGAAACTTTAACTTCTGCTCCATTAGAAATTAAAAGAAATTATAATCTTGACGGGGAAAGTTTAACCGAAGAAAACTATCGCTTATTATTTGAAATGCTTTCTTCTGAAAAAATACATAAAGATATAGTTCTGCCTGTTTTAATCGATATGCTCAAAGGCACATTTGATCTTAAAAAATATGAAACTTTATCTATTGAAGAACTACATCAAACCATGAAGCAAGTAATTGCTGCAAATAAAAATGCGCCATTTTCTGCTTTAATGGGGCTGTGTGTGAAGAGATTAGCTGGTAAAGCTTCAGGTAAAGTAATTGCTGAAGAATTAAAGAAAATAGTGGAAAGTAAGTGAAACTTTAGAAGGTGATTCAAATGAAACTAGGAATTGTAATCGGCACTAATGAACCGGAAGTAGTCTGGAACGCTTTTAGATTTGCTTGTACTTCATTGAAAGAAAATCACGAAGTTAAAGTCTTTCTCATTAACAAAGGAGTTGAAGCAGAAGAAATTAAAGATAACAAATACAATGTAAAAGAACAGATAAACTTGTATATTGAAAGCAAAGGGAAAATATTGGCTTGTGGAACTTGCTTAAAATCTCGAAACAAAAATAGTAGTGAAGTCTGTCCAATTTCGACCATGAAAGACTTATTAAATTTAGTAGAAGAATCAGATAAAGTAATTACTTTTGGTTAGAATGTTATCCCAATTGGCTAGACATTTATCACTTTTATCATAGGGTTATAATGAAATCTGAAAAATCATGTGGTGGAATAATCTTTATTCGAGAAAAAGGTAAAGTTAAGTATCTTCTTATCAAACACAAAGAAGCAGGCGGAGGTCATTGGCATTTTCCTAAGGGTCATGTTGAAAAAGGAGAAACTGAAGAAGAAACGGCTCGTCGAGAAATAATGGAAGAAGTAGGATTAACAGTAAATTTTGTTAATGGATTCAAAGAGACCATCTCCTACATCAATCATATGAACAATTCTAATAAAACAGTAGTTTTCTTTTTATGTGAAGCAACTTCTAAAGAGGTCAAATATATTTTTGATGAAGTTGAAAAACATCTTTGGTTGGATTATAAAAAAGCGTTAAAGAAATTAACGATTGAAAACGCAATAAATCTATTGAAGAAAGCTCACTCTTTTATGAAAAAGAATCATATTTTATCTAATAATCTGTACTAAAATTAATTACGATAAACTATGATAAACTACAATGGACTATGATAAACTAAAATGAACAAAAAAAACCTATTAATTATTTTAACCTGTATCTTCTTACCGCTATTTATCCTGCTTTCATCTTACCAAATTTCTTTAAAGTTTATAGAAAAAACAATTGTTCAAGAACAAACGATTAATTTGATTCGCGAAGAACGGTCAGAACAACTACTGGCAGCTCCTTTAAACTATAACTATACTGCGCAAGAAATATCTCATCTTAAAGATGTAGAAAAAGTAATGACTTGGGCAGATAGTTTGTGGTTATTTTCTGTTATTGCACTTTTAATGTTATTATCTTTATATTTTAGTCACAAAAATAAATGGTTAATTTGGAAACAGCTCTATTATGGTAGTTTGACAACTATAATTCTTCTGTCTGTTACACTTTTTTCCTCAATTTTTCTTTTTCAGATACTTTTTACTATTTTTCATTTAATCTTCTTCCCGCAAGGTAATTGGATCTTTCCAATGGAATCATTGTTGATTATAACTTTTCCTCAAAAATTCTTTCAAGATATTGCTTTATTTATTTTCTCTATCTCTTTAACATTAGGAATTATATCATATTTAATAGCTAGAAATAAACTCAAGAAGTAAAAAAAGCAACTAATGTTGGTTATTTTTTCTAATAATCTTTAAATTCTTTAAATTAAATATTTATTTAATCATCATGAAAAACTAGTACCGCATCCGCAGTGTTTTGTAGCCTTGGGGTTGTGTACCTTAAAACCACCGCCTTGTAGTGCATCGATATAATCAATAGTAGAACCTTCCATTTTTTCTAAGGCTTCTTTCTCTATAAATATGGTGGCTCCAGAAATTTCCATGGACTCATCTTGAATCTCAGCTTTGGCGGCTAAACTAAATCCATAACTAAATCCAGCACATCCTCCTTTTTCTACGCTAATTCTAAGAGCTTTTTTTTGATCTTTTTCACATAATTCTTTAACTTTTTTTATTGCAGTTTCAGTAAATGAGAGATGTTCCCCTTTTTTTTGTTCAGACTGGTGTTTTTTAACCACTTCATTAAGTTTAATAATAGCTGTTTTAACTTCTTCTTCACTCATTCCATGCCCAGAAAATCCTTCTCCTAGTGATTCAAACTCACTAACATGGCAGCCCACGCAATGTACTCCAAATCCCATTAGGGTATCTACTACTTCTGGATGCTCTCTAACCACTTCGCCAATGGTTGATTCTTTAGTTATTATATTTATATTTTCCATTTTTTGTATTAAACTCGCTTCTTTTAAATATGTTATGGATTAACATTTTTAAAGCTAAGTTTTAAAAATAGGTTCTATTATTAGGTAATATTATCTGGTCATATTATTGGCTATATTAATCACACAAATAGTTTGGATCTAATTTTAAATAAAATAGTATCTAATAAAATAGTATCTATTATTTTAATTTTAAACATGAAATCAACTCGAGACTTAGGACTAGCTGGACTATTGCTTCTGCCAATTATGGCCTGTCATCAAGAGTTACCTAGGCGTTGTTATCAAGAAGATAACATTTCTCTTCAAATAGAAAATGTCCCAGCATTGATCCCTCCAACATATTCAGAAGACTTATCAAAGCACATTTTATTCTTAACACAACAATTTCCAGGTCCTCTGGCTGATTTTTTAAGCAGTTATCAAGGAGATATAGTTTTTTTAAATTCAGATAATGAAGATTGTAATGTTGGATCTAATCTTGCTGAAATTTCATTTGGTGGTTTTTATCGTGATAATGTGTTTTATTTTAACTTTTCATGGCCACTAATCCATCATAAACACACCATTGGGGTTAATTTATTAGAACCACTAAAGACTATAACTTATTATGAACATACATCAAAAAAAGATAATACAGTAATGGTCCATTCTTTGGGTAAAATAAAAAAACCTTATTGGTCTGGTTGGGATAGTGGTATTGATGTTTTAGGAAGCTTAGAACACACTATTAATCACGAATTTGGACATTATCTTTCAACTCAAGGGCTATTTGAAGATGATCAACTTGAAGAATTGAGTCTAATTCCCCCTTGTTTAATGATGAATAATGGCAAAGATAGTAATTCAAAACCTCAAGTTACAAATTATTTTGGGCATACATTTGAAGAAGAAAAATGTACTAAGGGTCATGTAATCTCTAATTATAAATTTTTAGAACATGTTAATGTTTATTTTCTTGGAGAGATCTTAACTGCTCTTCGTTTGTTTCAGCAAACACCAACATTCTCTCCAGGATTTGAGGAAGAACTAGTTCTTGCTTCTAAAGATAGAAAAGTATTAGAGTACCTCTCTAGATTAAAAGCAGAACAATTAGAAAATCCTCATTTAGGTATATTTGACATCGCTAAAATTTGGGGTGATGATAGATATAACCGTCATCTAGAATTATTTGTTCAAAAAGGAATACTAACTAGTGAACAGAAATGCTGTGTTGCATAATTAAAGCATAGCTTCGCTATGCTTCTCCGTATCGTTTAATTCTTTGGTATGCCCAAAACTTAATTTTTGCCTCTTGAATCATACCAATTTCCAACTTTGCATGAATTTGTTCTCCAAATATCCGCTTTACTGCACTAAATATACCCTCCGTTGCTGGCCAACGATGGCCATATCCATGTTCTCTAGAC
>Ga0209542_10020377_pt1 | contig 10512 bp, 13 predicted proteins | sample RifCSPhighO2_01_FD_184028 | JGI IMG/M metagenome (GOLD analysis project Ga0209542, IMG submission 184028) | Soil microbial communities from Rifle, Colorado - Rifle CSP2_plank highO2_0.1 (SPAdes) (version 2) | ecosystem: Environmental > Terrestrial > Deep subsurface > Rock core/Sediment ...
GCACAAAATAGTTTCTTCCGGCACCACCACCTTGCCGTCTCTCTTAACCAGCTCCATATATCGTTCTACCACATCCATATCCACCCAAAAACTCTTTCGGATTTTAGGGTAATCAATCACCCGCAACAACTCCCCCATCATCTCCAAACTGTAAAACACTCTCACGCGTCCGTACCTAACCAACCGCAATATCTTATCCTGCTTGCTTCCCTTCACAAACAACCCCTTAACTATCACGTTGGTGTCAATCACGACCCGCGGCATGCAGTGCCTCCTTAATCAGCTCATCCACCTTTTTTTCATCTACGCCTCTATTGCGCGCCTGCATCTGGCCCAATAGCCCCTCAAATTCCCGGCCTAACTTGTCATCCTCAAAGTCCCTCATCCGCTGATATTCCTGATAGTCTACAATCACCGCCTTCGGCCGGCTGTCCCGCATCACTACCACCGGCTTGTCCAGAGAATCCAAGATTCTCTTCGGGTGCCTCTGTAAATCCGTCACCGTCACTGTATTCATAGTCATATCAAGAAACATATTAATATACACATCAGAGTTTGTCAAGAATCACACTCCCCTCCTCTTTACTTCCTCAGACCCTCTTTTCCTCCAGCCCGATCTTCTCCGGCAAATGCTTGCGCAAAAAAGCCTTAGCCGCCTCCTGCACATCCGGCAAATCAATATTAAATCTCCCCACCTCCACCCCCACCACAGGCGGCGGCTTAAACTCCTTTTTCTTCTCAATTTCCTCCAATCTGGCCGTAACTCGGCTCACTGCTTCCTCATCCTGTATCGCTTTTTGCGCCTCACTTTCCAACTGCCCCGCCAGTCTCACTTCCTCTTCCGTCGGCTCCACCACCGCCCGCATCTTCTCCCGTACCACCCACTCTCTATCTAATCCCCTCACATACCTCACTGGTCACCGCCATCGCATCCCACCCCCTTATCACCTCACTCTCTTCCAAAAGATTCACCCCTCCTGATTGAGCAAACTCCTGTCTTTTGGCCGCCGCATCCCGTGTCCTTTTAGCAATCAAAGTCACCGAGTCCATAACCCGGCCTATTAATTCTTCCCGCTCTCCCGGCTTTATCTCCACCTCCACCCGCCCCGCACCCGCCTCCTCGTTCGTCCCACTTTCTTCCTCGCCCATAGTCGCCATTTTAACATCGCCTCCATAGCCTTCTTCCCCAGTCGGCTGCTCCCTCGATGCCCACTGTGTCAATAAACCTAACCTGTAAACAGTGATAAAGTCAAAGTATGGACGAACTTCTGCCTCTCAACCAGAAAACTCCAGACAAAATACTGGAGCCCCAGCAATTGCTAAACGCTCTCGAGCAATTAACAAATCGTCAAACACTCCCCGAATACCAACCCGGCATTCACGCTGCCATCGCAACGGGATTGCCGAACATTGCCGAATCCTTGTTAGAATTATGCCATCTGAAAGTTATCGATCCTCGAGATTTAGCCCAGTCCAACAACCCCATCGGCTTTTATGAACTTCATCGCCGAAGAGGGCAAATCAAGGCCGCTCTTATCAGAGAAGGTCCGGAGGTAGCCCAATCCAAAGCCCTTAGAATTCTCGGGGTAGGAGAACTAAGCCCTCTCAAAAGACCGAACATTATCTTCAAAGGTATGCTTGTAGCCGCAGGAACTCGACTGCTCTGTGGAAATGAGATTTGCGGTATCATCTTTTATGGCAGTGCGGTGAATGACAAAAAGCCGGACACTTCAGAGATAGACGTCGAAGTAATCACCCAAAGTCACTCCTTACTTGATGCTGAACTTAGCTCAAAAACCATCCCAACCATCAGCCACACTCTTACCAGATTGTGTCGCCTCTTGCTGGGTAAACAAGCCGACGTTCATTACTTGTCCTCATTGGACCTGGAAGAAGCCTCTACGAACCCTGATTATCGCCAAAGATTACTCAGCCGAAACAAGCAGATTGACAACAAGAGTGTTAGTTTCTTCTTCGACCAACGCTCAGAACGGACATTTAAAACTGCGTTTGCAACCTCACTTAAAGTTCCCCAAACTGAATTCGGTAGTTAGATTATTCCTTAGGCAGTAATATCGGAGTTCTAACACCAGTAAACCAAACTGTTTCTCTTTTGTCTCCAAACAACTTCTGGATGGCTCTTGAGTAATCCGGGACGGTTAATCTGTTCATTACCGGCTCCCGCATTGCTTCTTTCACTGGCATGGTTATTACTTTGTCGCCCACACTATGACAAATCGGCCTCAACTCCGCTGGTATGTCTCCCTGGATCCGCCTAAACATATCCTCAGGAAACAACACTGCTGCAAACTTATCCGGCTTTACTTCATCTCGATCCCAATAAGGCTGCGTTAGGTCTTCTTCCTTACACACTACTAAAAAATTGCTCTTCGCCGCCGCCCTGGCGTACCCAGTCAACCTTCTCCTCTCGTCCCTCTCCATACCAATCTTTCCCCTCTCCATCATCACTCTAATCACACTGTCCAAATCCTGAGAATACAAACTATGATCCAGGGTCATCTCTCCCGGCGTCCACTTTCCCCCGTACAACATATCCAAAGGCTTTTGGTCTCCACTCAATTCAAATACCCCATGGCCTTCCCTTTTCATTTTTATGCTCGACTTCAAACCTGAGGCCAACACGCTTCGTACTATCTCGTGCTCCCGTTTTTGTGCTTCTGCGTCCTTAACCTTCAATACCTGTTTTAATCTGATCACCACTTCTCTTCCGACCTGTCGCAGTCTCGCATCCCAAGATTCAACTCCTGGATAAACCTCCTGACCTTCCCACATAATCTCATTATAATCATTCACCCTCTCAAATCCGCTCTTCTAATCATCGCCGTTCCCGCCACCTTGTTTGCCGTGTTCTTAATCTGGCTCATCCAAACCACACCCCGCGGTTGAAACGTCCGCCATCTGTCTATAGACTGTCTGGAAAATTCCTCTCAATTACAGGATAATATCACCACGACAGACAGAGAGCCTAAGGTTTCACCAAAATACAGAGCAAATCTCACCAATCTGCTCCAGTCGCTCCCGAGCCCTTCACCTGTCCGAAATCGCCGAAATGGCTAGAAGCGACCAAGTTTGCCAAACTCTTACCAAGTCGCTACACTCAACTTAAATATGCCGCAAACTGCAGATGGACAAGAACCGGGGGCAAACAAGCCAGACCTACTAAGCAGCACCACCCAACAGTTGGAACAAAGAGCTTGGGAACAAGGTAAGCAGGACACCGGCTCCGACTTTAAAAAAGCCCGGGGGTCAGGACAGAAGGCCTATACCGACAAAGCCGCTGGGAACAACGCCGGATACGACAGACTGATGTCCCCGCTTTACGAGAACTACGCTCAACGTTTCCCCCGTTTTGCCAACGTCGAACCACCGCCGGAAAATGAGGTCATGGCAGCCAAGTTGAAGCCGCCTACAGAAAAAGATGCGCAATTGGCAAAAATGCGGTCAGACCTGGAAACCCGTCTAAAGGGTCGGGCGGAACTTTATGCCCAGGCTACGGGACTATTTGATGCCACCGCCACCGCGCACGACTTTGAAGCTATGGAAGCAGTCCTGACCGCCTTACCCACCATGGCTGGGGATAAAGATGTGGCTGCCAAAGTGGTAAATACCGTCAAAATAGTAGACGGCGAAAAAGGAACCGCCGGACTGATCCCAAGTCTGGACCATTTGAGACGAATGACCGTGCATTATTCGGGCATTTCCCGGGAACAGCCGGATCTGGCCGACGAATTAAGGCAAAGGATTGCTCCAGCGGAAGGCTATGCCGTGTCGCGTCAAGTTTCTGCAATCCTAGCCAAAGAAAGCAGTTTTTCGTTAACCGGGGGCAAACTTTCGCCAAAAGACTGGGGAGAAACGCTTGCTCCTGTTTTTGGAGAACAATCGGCAATAATTAGACATGTAGAGTTAAACTACAACAAAGTTGCCGGCCAGCCAACCGAACCGGAGTTTGTCGGAAACGCCCTGTTGATGGCCTTGAATAACCCAGAGTTGGTGCGGCAAATCAGCCCGCAGGAAACAGACAAATTAAAACTAGCGATTTTAGGCTGCGCCGAGTATGCTCTGGACAATCCCGGAGAAGGCGATGCCATAGGTAGACGGGTTACTAAATCAGCCAGCCTAGTATATGAGGTATGCGGAGATAAAACCTTGGCGGAAGCAACAACTGGAAACGGAGTATTGGCTGAACAGTTAAAAAAAGTGGCAGATAGGGCCGGAGAAGCTTTGCAGGCAGTTGATCCAAAAATAACAGCGCCGTCTGGCACCGAAGCGCTCGCCCAAGCATTCGCCGATAAAGAAGCGGCCAAGGTCGAAAAAGCCCAGGCGGCAATTGAGGCCGCAGCCGCAGAACGTAGACAGCAAGAGGAGGCTTTGGCAATCGCCGCAAAAAGAGCGGAAGAAGAAAGGACAAAAGCGGCGATAGAAAAAGCAGCGGCTGATTTAAAAGGCGATCTGGATCCTGGTAACCTGTGGGCTGAAAAGAAAAATATATTTGGAAAAGGCCAAGGTAAATACTCGCCAACCATACTGTGGAACGAGCAGTTTGCGAAAACCTCTAAATCCATAAACGCATTAAGAGGGTTTCCTGAACTAACTCCCGACCAACAAATTCAACTTGCCGCTTTAGAAAAACACTCAAACTGGTTGGCCGAAGAAACTAAACCAAAGCCGCCAGTAATAAAATGATTGCCTCACCCGACTCCGACAGACAACCAATATCCAACCCAGAAGTGCCCGCTGATTCCCTTACACTACATCTTCTGCCAGCTTAAAGCCGTTCTTTTTATACCCTTTGTCAAAAGAAAAAATACAATCTGCACCGACTTTCCTGGCCGCCGCCATTACATAACAGTCAAATAGCGACTCTTCTTTTGAGGTTTGCCTATCATACAAAGCCAAAGCTTCCCCGACGAAATCCGCACTAATCTCCACCACGCCATAGCTCATCTCCTTGATCCTCTGCAGCGCATCTTTAGTCTTTTCCACTCCGATCCTGCTGCTGGCCAACAATGCAAATTCACCCAAAGTTGTCGGCGATATCATAAACTCCGCCCCCCTTTCCACCAACAGGCCGGCAACTCTGTCCGCTTTTTCCAACTGACTGTCCTTAGGGTCAAACAAGCCCAACAAAGCATCCGTATCCACTACTACAATCATTTTCCTTTAGTCTTCTCGTAAGCCTCCACAAAGTACTTGTCATGGTTGACAGACAGATCTCGCGGTCCATTCCACTTCCACCCCCTCGCCTCACGAGCCAAGTCCAACAACGCTTTCATGCTGCCTTTTCTTTTCTTCCTTTTTAGCCCGTCGTCAATAAAGCTCCTCAACACCTCCGTAATCGTTTTACCTTCGAACTTAGCCAGCCAGCTCATCTTGGCATAAGTATCCTCCGGTATGTAGAACTTCCTCTGCACAAACTTCATATCTCTAATATACCTCCCGGCTCTTCATTAGTCAAGACACAAGACATGCCTTGTATTATTATCATTCTCTTGACAAACCTAGCTAACTTAGCTAACATAACTTCATGCTGATCGTGAATACCCATCAGGCCAAGACTACCCTCTCTCAACTCATTGCCAAAGCCCTGGCCGGTGAGGAAGTCATCATCGCCCGGGCTAACAAACCCGCCGTCAAGCTTGTCCCCCATAAACCTGGAAAACAATATCGCACCATCGGTAAGTTAAAAGGCAAAATCTGGATGGCCCCAGATTTTGACGAGGAGTCAGAAGAAATCAATAATCTGTTCTACAACGGTCCCATAGAACCATGAAGTATCTTCTGGATACCCACACCTTCCTCTGGAGTCTAAACGCCGATTCCCGGCTCACCCTTGGCACCAGAAAGATTATTCGAGACAAGTCAATTGTTGTCATGCTCAGTATCATTAGTGTCTGGGAGATCACCATCAAAGTCATGTCCAAAAAACTCAAGCTGGATCTACCTCTCCCCCAACTGTTTAAAAAACTGGAGTATGACATCTTGCCCGTAACACTGGAGCACGTTCTGGCCCTAGTAAAACTACCTCCCATCCACAAAGACCCCTTCGATAGAATGCTGGTTGCCCAGGCCAAGAGCGAAAAACTCACCCTTCTTACCTCTGACCCCAAAGTCCAAGCTTACCTCCCCTAACTACTTCCACAACCCGAAGTACCCGGCCACTACCAAAAGCACCGACAGCCCCAGCCACCCCAGGATAAAGATCACCACTCCGTTTAATATCCAGTCCAGCATCTTCTCCTCCTTGGGATCCAGCTTCTCTCCCTCGTCCATCCCGTCTTGGGCCTGGTGCCACTTCGGCAACCCCGCCGGCTTCATCGTCTCCGACTCCGTTTTGGTCATTGGAACTCCTGATTTGGAGCTTGTTTGTTTCTTGGAACTTGGAACTTGTGATTTTCTCCTGACCGCCATACCCCTATATTAATAGTCGGCAGGGTATAATTCAAGGATGCAAAAAAGACTCCGCGTAAAAAAGCAGGCTCGCGACCGGGAGATCAAAAAAGTCCTGGACCAGATCGGCCTCATCGACCCCTGGGGCCTCATCCGCCGCCTCAAATCCTTCAGGGTTGGAAATTGGAAATTATTTCGAAAATTGAGAATTGGAAATTGGAAATTTGTTTGTTTCTTGGGATTTGGACTCCTGGCTATTATGAGCATTTATATATTGTGGGGCCTGCCCAACCCCACGAGTCTCACCCGCCACCCTTCCCCGGCCAGTACCCGTCTTCTGGACCGCCACTCCCGCCTGATCTATGAATTTTTTGCCGACCAGCGCCGCACCCCCATCAAACTGGATTCCCTCCCCAAGTATGTCATCCAGGCTCACCTGGCCGCCGAGGACAAAGATTTCTACTCCCATTCCGGCGTTTCCCTGCGCGGTATCTCCCGGGCCTTTATCAACACCTTTTTCAGGCGCAACCTCCAGGGCGGCTCCACTATCACCCAACAGTTGGTCAAAAACGCCCTCCTCACCACGGAGCGCACTTTAAAAAGAAAAATCCGCGAGTTTACCTTGAGCCTGGCCGTGGAAGCCCTCTACTCCAAAGACCAGATTCTTGAGCTCTACCTAAACCAGGTCCCCTACGGCGGTACCGCCTACGGGCTGGAGTCCGCCGCCCGTACCTATTTTGACAAATCTGCTAAGGAGCTTACTTTGGCCGAGGCCGCCTTGTTAGCCGGTCTGCCCCAAGCCCCCTCGTATTACTCCCCTTTCGGCGCCCATCCCGAAGCCGCCAAGAGCCGCCAGGAATACGTCTTAAGCCAGATGGAAGACAGCGGATTTCTAACCCCTGAAGAACACCAGGCCGCCAAAGATGCGCCCTTAAACTATGTCCGGGACGACACCTTATCCGCCCCCCACTTTGCCCTGTGGGTCAAAGACCGGCTGGTGGAAAAGTACGGCCTGCAGACCGTGGAGGAAGGCGGCCTGACCGTCGTCACCACCTTGGACCTTGAACTGCAGCACTTTGCCCAAAACGCGGTAGCCACCGAAGTCGCCCGACTCACCCGGGAAAAAGTCGGCAACGGTGCTGCCTTGGTCACCCACCCCCAAACCGGCGAAATCCTCAGTATGGTCGGCTCCCGCGATTACTTCGACAGTGAGCACGATGGCGCAGTCAACGTCACCCTCCGCCCCCGCCAGCCCGGATCTTCCATCAAGCCCCTCAACTATTCCCTGGCCCTCGACCGCCGCCTCCTCACCGCCGCCAGCCTTTTAGCCGATAAACCCACCTGTTTCCTGTCCCCCAACCAAAAACCCTATTGCCCGGACAACTACGACAATCAGTTTCACGGCCCCACCCAGGTGCGTTTTGCCCTGGGGAATTCTTTCAACCTCCCTGCGGTCAAAACCCTGGTTATAAACGGCCTGTCTGATTTTGTGGCCTCGTCTTCCGCCTACGGCATCACCACTTTCAAAGACCCCAAAAGCTACGGTCCCTCGATTACCTTGGGGGGCGGCGAGGTCACCATGCTGGACATGGCTACCGCCTACGGAGTGCTCGCCAACGCCGGTCAAAGAGTCGACCTAAATCCCCTAATTAGAGTCACCGACCGCACCGGTAAAATCCTGGAAGAGGTCCCTCTCAAAACCATTTCTTCCGAAGAGGCCGCTGAATTAAACCCCCTAGACACTATCCTCATCGGCTCCCAAGCTTTCGTCAAAAGTCCTCCGCCCAATACCCGGGTCATAAGTAGCGGCGCCGCCTTCATCACCTCCCACATTCTCTACGACCCCGGCGCCCGGGCCGCCACCTTCGGCTCCACTTTAAACGTACCCCAGCACCCCGAAGTATCGGTCAAAACCGGCACCACCAACGATCTGCGGGACAATTGGACCATCGGCTACAATCCCGACGTCCTGGTCGCCGTCTGGGTCGGCAACAACGACAATACCGCCATGTCCCGGGTCGCCTCCGGCATCACCGGTGCCTCCCCCATCTGGAAAACCATCATCTCCCATGCCCTGGCGGATTATCCCCAAAACTGGCCCAGCCGGCCCGTGGAAGTCGTCGGGGCCACCGTCTGTAATTACTCCGGCTTAAGAGCCCCCGACTCTCCCGACCCCACTTCCTGCCCCACCCGCTACGAGTTCTTCATCTCCGGCACCCAACCCGGTTTTCAAACCGACAATTCCCGCCGGGACATTCCCATTTTCCGGCCCACCCAAAGCCCGGCCAGCTCCAAACAAATCGTCGAACAACCGGGAGACATCGAAACCCAAAACCATCTGGTAGTCTTCGACGCCTTAGGGACTGCCCTCTGCCTGGATTGTGCCGGTGGTTACGGCGCTGCCGATGATATCCGCCTCGACGACCGCGGCCGCGCCACCAGGTAGCCCGGCGATCATCTCATTGTTATCTCTTCATCCGGCGTCAACAGGCCCGGCTTTAGTGCCTTATCCAGTACCTCCAAATCATTCAGGGTAGCTCCCTTATATACCAGCGTCTCATTGGGCAGGCTTCTCAAATCATCTGGTGCCAATCCCACCGCCCTCATCCGAAAAACCAGACCATCTGCGTAGGGCTTGTTCCCTCCCAGGAAACGCACCAGCTTCCACAGTCTCTCCCAAGTCACCTTGGGCTTGATTTTTGCCACCTCTTCAGGTGTCAGGCCACAATACTTGTCAGTCATTGCCCCAAGTATACCCCCAGCCGTGCTGTCCGGCCCAAAATGCCTCTTGCGTCCGTCTATCCACTTCATATAATCCAACTTAGGTTCCTGCTCCTTTGATAATTTAATTATTTTTTTCTGCCTTATGTAATACCCAGCATGCGGCTGCCCTTTCCCCTCCCCAGCCTGAAGAAACTGCTCAAAATTTTCTATCCGGTTGCCGCGCTCCTTTACTTCTATAAACCCCCGTCCTTCAAAAAAGTCCTTCGTATAACCCAAATTCTCATCTTATTCTCTGCCGTCTTATTCTCAGCTCTCTACTTTCTTATCTTAAAAGATCTGCCCTCGCCCTCCACGCTGGCCTCCCAATCGATTCCCCAAACCACTCATATCCGCGACCGAAACGGCCGCGAACTCTACAAAATTTATGCTTCTCAAAATCGCACCCTGGTCAAGCTATCCGATCTGCCCGCCTATCTTCCCCAGGCAGTCCTGGCCATCGAGGACAAAAGTTTTTACGCCCACCATGGTTTTTCCCTCCCAGGAGTTTCCAGAGCACTCATTGTAAATTTAAAAAATTTAATTATTGACTGTAAATTGAAAATTGAAAATTGCGAATTTATCTCTCAGGGAGGCTCCACCATTACCCAGCAGCTGGTCAAAACTTCTCTGCTGACCCCCGAGCGCACCGTAACCAGGAAGCTCAAAGAGCTGATCCTGGCCTACGCCGTCGAGGTTAAATATTCCAAGGACCAGATTTTGGAAATGTACTTAAACCGGGTCAGTTTTGGGGGCTCGGCCTATGGCATCGAGGAAGCCGCCCAGACCTACTTTGGTAAAAGGGCTGCCGATCTGACCCTGCCCGAAGCCAGCCTTCTGGCCGGCCTGCCGGCCGCCCCCACTGCCTTTTCCCCCTTAGGCGCCCATCCCGAAGCCGCCAAAGACCGCCAGGTTGCTGTCTTAAAGCAAATGGCCGAAAGCTCGTTCATTACCTGGGACATGGCCTCCGAGGCTTCCGCCGCCGAACTGGAACTTCGCCCCCTGGCCGCCAATATCGAGGCCCCTCACTTCGTCATGTATGTCAAAGACCTGCTCACCCAAAAATACGGCGCCGCCGTGGTTGAACAGGGTGGCCTGGACGTCACCACCTCTCTTGACCTCGACCTGCAATTCGCAGTCGAGAAAATAGTTGCCGAAGAGACTGCCAAAATTCGCTATCTCAATATCAAAAACGGCGCCGCCCTGGTCACGGCTCCCCGCACCGGCGAAATTCTGGCCATGGTCGGCTCCAGGGACTATAACGGCGACCCTTTGCCCGAAGGGTGCCAACCTGGGGTAAACTGTAAGTTTGATCCTCAAGTAAATGTGGCCCTAAGAGCGCGT
>Ga0209542_10020379_pt1 | contig 10511 bp, 14 predicted proteins | sample RifCSPhighO2_01_FD_184028 | JGI IMG/M metagenome (GOLD analysis project Ga0209542, IMG submission 184028) | Soil microbial communities from Rifle, Colorado - Rifle CSP2_plank highO2_0.1 (SPAdes) (version 2) | ecosystem: Environmental > Terrestrial > Deep subsurface > Rock core/Sediment ...
AAAGTCGATATCGTGGCTCACTCGATGGGAGGATTGGTAGCTCGTTCTTATATCCAATCTGTTGATTACGATGGAGATGTGGATCAAGTAATTTTCCTCGGGACGCCGCATAAAGGAGCTCCGACAGATTATTTGACATGGGATGCTGGAAAATTTCCACCTGATTTTGATGGGAATATAACCCAACCTTTCTTTCAGGCTGAAGCACTAAGAAATGGTTACTCAACTATATTTAACTATATTCATAACAGGCCTATACTTTCTGTCCAAGAGTTATTGCCAGTTTTCGATTATATAAAAGATGACAATACTAACATCACCCGACAATATCCAGATAACTACCCTAGAAACCTGTTTCTAGAAAATTTGAATAGTAATCTATCAAATCTACTGCTTTCAGGAGTTAGAGTCACTAATTTTGTTGGCAATTCTGGAAAAGATAAAACAATCGAGAAGATACGAGTTATACCTACTGACCACCAAATATTTTGGGAACACGGAGAGCCAGAGGGATTCGGTGCCTTGATTGGCGATAGTGGACTTGAGAATGGTGCGGGCGATGATACTGTGACTCTATATGCAGCCACCTTGCACTCGTCTGTTCGGGACGAACTAATCACATCTTCTCACCGTAGAATTCCTACCATTTCTGAAAATATAGTATTTAAAATACTCACAGGCACAGATGCTGCTACCACTATAGATTCAGGATTTAATCTAAGTCCCAAAATCCTATTACTGCAACTATTATCTCCAGTAGACTTTGTAATTACAGCTCCCAATGGCAAGAAAATAGGTAAAAACTTTTCGAATGGTACTGAATACGATGAGATTCCTTTTGCTTTCTACTCTGGATTTGAAACAGATAATGAATACATAACGATTCTAAACCCACTTGATGGGAAATACAAAGTAGAGGTGCAGGGAACAGGCAATGGTGGAAAGTACGGAGTATTAACAAGTTATGTTTCAGACGAAGTTTCAGTTACCAAAGAGACTTCTGGACTGACAGTGGCTGGTCAAGTTACGGCCCTCAATGTTGACGTAAATAATGCTAATCCCGAAACTATAAACCCAGAAAAAATAATAACCTCCAAGGTATTATTAAACGATATAATAAAATCATATGAATTGGGCTGGATTACTGATAAAAAACTGAAGGATAATTTAGTTAAAAAAGCTGAAGCTATTATAAAAGTTGAAAAGAGGATCGAGATAATAGTAGAGAAATTGCCCAATGGTAAGAAAAAAGAGAAGAAGATAGAGAAATTAGAAACAAAGATAGATAAAAAAGCGGCTAAAGCTCTACTTGTGGAATTGAAAGGGTATAGCAAAGGTAAAATAAACCAACAGGCCTATGATATGATTAAGTCTGACCTTGAGTGGTTAATCAATAATTAAAATGAATGGTTTTATAAAAAATATTTTATTACTCGTTGTGATTTTGGTTCTAAGTTATTTTGTCGCAGAGTATTTTGGAGGGTGGTACAATCGGTTTTCTCCATTGTTTAGTAGATCTATTTTTGCACTGACTGAACAGGAACTAATATTCTTAGTTGGAATGCCTTTCGCCTACATCTTCTTTACAACTTTACTCTTCCAGTCCTTTGGATTTGATAATAGAAACAAGTGGACAGGGTGGCTCTTAACTCCCGCCTTGCTATTCTTCGCTTCTGGCGATTTGAAACATATCTACCTCCCAATCATTCTCGCCCTGATTGCTTTTGGGTTATCTATAATTCTCCGAAAAATATTTAAAATCAGTTAAGACAAAGCTCCATGGCAAATATTTCTATAGGCATCGTGGGTCTGCCGAATGTGGGGAAATCCACGCTTTTTAATGTGCTCACCAAGCAGAGTGTGCCGGCGGAGAATTATCTCTTTTGTACCATTGATCCCTCAGTTGGAAGTGAGTTACGTAAGAACGGTTCTTGCGAATTTTGCGAACGGCTCAAATGGGAAGAAATGAGCCGTTGGCTGGTAACTTATCGTTATTCTAGTTTTTTGCAAAAAACTAGAATACTAGAATTAATTGCGCGAGGGCCATTCTTGCGGGTTGTTAAGTACTATTATCGATGAGAGATTCTTCCCAGCCGAAGCAAGTTTCTTTGCCCTTGAGTTTTTGAAAAGTTTCTTTGATTCCTAGATCTAGTTTTGCGTACTCCTTAAGAACCTCTACTGTTTCTTGTATAAAACCTCCCACAATACCATCAGAGTCATCGACTCCGCCTCTACAGAGCTTATCGTCCAATCTTAATAGAGTGTCTATCAATAACTCGGCACTCGTCTTACCCACTGGCAGTTCTAAGACAATCACAGAAAGTCTGTTCACTCCTTCACCCAGAGAGTTCTGATACTGGAACCAATATTTAGACGGCACATCGTATGCTTTGATATAGCGTATAGCAGCAGTTATTTCCTTCTTATATTTGTTCAACTCTTCTTTCGACAATTCCCCAATTTTTCCGCTTGAAATTGGGCCAGAGATTTTTTGCCTGTCCTTATCAGATAGTGGCTTGCCATCCATCACTGCCCATATTGCTACTGCTACCATGTGCTTACATAGAACATCTGTCTGGCCTAAATAACAATCACAATTTCCTCTGTCATAATGTTTGGCCGATACATCGACGTGGTATAGGTGACCACCTTTCACGGTAGCTGAAAAACCGTGGAAATCTTTCTTAAAGTTAGTGATTTTACCGCTTTCGTATAGGTCGGTCGCTTTTTCGAAAGTGGCGGCATCTGTGGCAAATTTGATTTTGTCTAGATTATAAGCGAGATCCATCAATATATGTTATTCCTTTTTCTTAAATGAGTAAAACTAATGTACGTATTCTTGTGCAATTCAGATAGCAATTTATACTAGTATTTTGCAAAAAACTAGAATATAGAGTAAGATAAATTAATTAATGACAACAAACTATCGGAAAATAGAAAGAGTGGTCAAAGGATTCGCTAATCATCGCCGAATCCAGATTCTCGATCTTTTGAACAATGAGCCGGAATTATCAGTAGAGGATATAGCCGACAAGCTTCACATGGGGTATGAGAATACTTCTGACCATATACGTAAACTGGCCATCAGTGGGTTAGTAATGAAGCGGAATCAAGGCACCAGAGTCCTCCATAAACTCACTCCTCTTGCTATCGATATTCTAGTATTTTGCAAAAAACTAGAATAGTGGACTGAGTGGTGTTTTGTGTTATCTTAAAACATCATATGATTAGTTTTACAAACAAGAATATGAAAAATACATCACCCAAAAAAGAAAATATAAAAAAGTTTGATGAGGAATATGAGCAATTTTTGATAGGAAAAGACCCTATTTTACATCGTCAGGCGATAAAAACTTTCCTTTCTGAAGCTGAACTAGACGAATGGTTTCAGGAATTTATTGATGAAAAAGACGGCACACAAAATTTCTTTCTTATGTGGGAACAAGCAGGAGTGGAAGAGAAGGATCCAAAGGAGAAAAAAGGATTAGAAAGATTGGGAGAGCAATCCAAAAAACTCTACAATAAAAAAGATTATAAAAAGTTGGCGGAACTATTTTTTAATATCACCCTGAGACATTTGGCCGATTTTATTCACCTAGAAGATCGTGAGAACTTTAAAGAAATTACTGATCATGATTTGTATACAAAAGAACTGATTCCTCCTGAAATTTATCTACAATTTTTCTTAATAGAGACACTGATAAAAAGAGATGATTTTGATTGGAATAGGTCAGAAGAAATCACTTATCAAAATTTAGCTTGTCTCGCTATCTGTTTTATGGACATCAATTCATTTTTCAATGAGTTAGAGTAATATACTATATATGGGCGAAGAAGAAATAAGAAAAATGGTAGAGGAGATGGCAAAAATTTCTGATATGCCGAAGGCGATCTTTCTAAGGGTTCGGTATGATACGGAGTTACAGAAGATCACTGGAAAAGCAGAGCATCCTATGGTTATGAGCGAGGGCTCAACGTTCGCCTATTTGCTTTAGAATATTTTTATTGCATATCCAGAGATTGAAAGACAATACCCGCCAGGTTTACTTAGATTTTCAATAGATGGCATCTCCCCAAAAATGCACACCCCACTTCTTGATGGCGATATGATTGTTTTTAGTGTTTGAAATCCTCATTTATTAGATAATCCAATTCATGTTTATTCTAGTATTTTGCAAAAAACTAGAATAATGTTCCGCAAGAACCATTCTTGCGGTAAACTTGCGGAAAAATGAAGAAAACAGAAAACCCGCCACCGATGCAGCATGATGGGGGTCTCCGTCATGTTTTTTCGGGGCGGGGTGGTGAGGGGCGTGTCAGGAAATACGTTCTGCTATTATCTCCATCTCTCTCTGAATACTTTGCCGTACATGGAAGACGGCTACCTCATCCGTTTTTGTACGAATTGCCACGATATCTCCATTGAGGAAAAAGCAGCAGTCCGGTGTGCCAAGGGAATCGCCATGAAAATTTTGATTCAGCCCCAGACGTCCTGCTAATTCGGTGTTGGTTGAGGCGGGATCGCGGAGTCTATACCTCCGCGTAGCCAGCTCCAAAGTTTCGAACCGGTATCTGCCTGAGGCGTGCTCCGGTACTGACTGGTTCATGGTTCTCTCCCTTTTGAACAAGGTTTACTTCTCGGCCGTTCTTACTTGCGTCAATACTGTTTTCTGGCTCAAGATTGGCATAAGTTCACCATAATGTCAATGACTAGGAATTCGCTGCAAGTGGAGATATTCTTATGTCCTATGTCCAAGATTTCTGTAGGGATTGTGGGCCTTCCTAACGTTGGGAAATCAACGTTATTCAATGCGCTTACCAAACAAAGCGTGCCGGCAGAGAATTACCCTTTTTGTACTATCGACCCTTCGGTTGGTATTGTACCCGTGCCAGACGAACGTCTACAAAAACTTTCTATCCTCTCTAAGTCAAAAAAAACTATTCCAGCTGTGGTTGAGTTCGTAGATATTGCTGGTCTAGTGAAAGGCGCCTCGGAAGGGGAAGGGTTGGGTAATAAATTTCTTTCCAATATTCGCGAAGTTGATGCCATAATTGAGATGGTCAGAACTTTCGAAGATCCAGATATTGTCCATGTACATGAGAAAGTTGACCCGCTCTTTGATATCGAAATTATCAATCTGGAACTTGAAGCTGCGGGGATAAAAAAACCGACTCTCTATGTTTTGAATGTTTCGGAAATCAACGGCCAGATTTCTCCAGAATTTAAAGACAAAATTCCCGGACCTTTTATCGAGGTCGATCCAGTCTTTGGCACAGGACTCGATAAATTAATAGTCGAGGCATACAAGCTACTTGATTTAATTACTTTCTTTACGACAGGGGAAGATGAATCAAGGGCGTGGACTACCCAAAGGGGTGCGAAGGCGCCGGAAGCAGGCAAATCAATTCACACTGATTTCCGAGACAAATTTATCCGCGCGGAGGTGATACATTACGACAAACTTATGGAAGCAGGTTCCTACGCCACCGCGCGCGAGAAGGGTTGGCTACGTATCGAGGGCAAGGAGTACGTGGTCCAAGATGGCGACGTCATAGAGTTTCTGATTTGACAACACATATCTCTTGTATATACTATAGATATGAAAACAATGTTAAACATAAAAATGGACTCTAAGTTGAAGAAAGATGTTCAAAAAGTAGCCAGCGAAATGGGCTTGCCTGTGAGCGTGCTTATGAATAACGCTGCCCGAAAAATCGTTGAGACTCGCTCCGTCACTTTCCAAGCACCGCTAATTCCCAATGCGAAAACGGCAAAGATTTTGGACCAAGCGCTTAAAGATATTAATGCTGGGAAGTATAAGAAGTGGCCTACCTTTGAGACTGCTGAAGACATGGACCGCTACCTGGATTCTCTATGAGAAAGTACATACTTCGCCCAAGTTTCGGTAAAAACTATAAAAAACTTGCTCCGAAAGTAAAATTACAATTCAAAATTCGAAGAGATATCTTTTTGCAAGACCTTCACAATCCCATTCTCAATAATCATCCACTCCACGGTGAGTATGATGGATATAAGAGCATAAATGTTACTGGTGACTATAGAGCGGTTTACTACATGGAAGGTGAAATAGCAATTTTTGTTCACATTGGCGCCCATCCTGAATTGTATTCTTGAGTGTGATAGAATAGCTCTATGAACACAAAAATAACTGCCAAAGATTTCTTCTTACACATAGCTGTCATTGCACTTTTGTACGCTGGTACAGTGGCTTTGCTCAACATCTTGTTTAACGTTATCAACGTCGCCTTCCCACAAATTACCCAATACAACTACTACACTTCGACTTCCATCAGCTTGCCAGTAGCCACTCTTGTCGTAGTCTTCCCGCTTTTTCTATTTCTCGCCAACCTGCTTCGTAAGGGATATTTGGAAGACCCGAGTCGCAAGGACTATCAAGTCCGCAAGTGGCTCATTTACATCACACTTTTTCTCACCGGAGGAGTACTTGCTGGTGATCTTGTTACTCTCATCTATTACTTTCTTGATGGGCAGGAGATGACGACCGCATTTCTGTTGAAAATTCTCTCGGTGCTCGTAGTGACTGCTGGCATCTTCGGTTATTACATGGATGATCTCAAAGACAGGCTAACGGGTACGCGCAGAAATATGTGGAGGATAGTGGCGGGGGTATTGGTCATCGGCTCGATCGTGCTTGGATTTAGCGTCTTGGGAACTCCACAAAGTCAGCGCATGCTTCGTTACGATTCACAAAAGGTCTCTGATTTGCAAAATATTCAGTGGCAAATTGTAAACTTCTGGCAACAGAAAGGGGTATTACCTACGAAGCTTACAGACCTAGAGGATCCAATTTCCGGCTTTATCGTTCCGATTGACCCTCAAACTCAAAAATCTTATGAGTATGTAAAAAATGGCACCACCGCGTTTGATTTATGTGCCGACTTCAACAAGCCAACACAGGCACTGAATGGTTCCATGGCCCTGGTAGCATATCCTGCCGTCGAACCAATGGGTAAAGTTGGGGGAACTGTAGACAACTGGCAGCACGAAGCAGGTCGCAAATGTTTCTCTCGCACCATTGACCCAGAACTTTATCCGGTTAGGATCAAATAGAATGCGGAAAAGTGGTAATAGTCGAAATAAGAAAATTGCCAATTTTTTCTTTGAAGCAGGGACTCTTGGCAAAACTTTACGGAGCTGGACCTTTTTTACAGGGTGCCAATCTAGAAATGTTGCTGAACACACAAATAGAGTAATCTACATAGGATTAACGTTGGCAAAGCTTCATGAGAAGGCTGATCCTTATAAAGTAATGCTTATGTGTTCTTTTCATGATTTTGCTGAAGCTCGGACTTCCGATCTTAATCATGTCAACAAAAGATACGTGTCAAGCGATGAACGATTGGCAATAGGGGATTTTACTAGTAATTTGCCCTTTGGAGAAGAAATTAAAGAATTACTTCATGAGTATGAGGAAAGAAAGACAATCGAGTCGCAACTAGCAAAAGACGCTGATTGCCTTGAGTGGTTACTAACGATTAAAGAGGAAATTGATTTGGGTAATAAAATTATAGATAAATCATGGATTTCTTCAGCGTACAAAAGAATAAAATCTAAAATTGCAAAGGAGATAGCGAGTGAGATCCTAATAACTGGATGTGCTGATTGGTACAAATGAAAAGAATGCACCCCAAAATTTATCTAGCAAGCCCGCTTGGTTTTTCTGGATCTGGCAGACTTTTCTATTATGAAAAATTGATTCCGCTGGTGGTTGAAGCTGGTTTCAAGATACTTGATCCGTGGGTTTTGACAGCAGATGAAATTTTAAAGCCTGCGATTGCATTGCCTTACGGCCAGAAGAAGAAAAATAAATGGCAGAAAATAAATAAAATCATTGGTCGAAATAATGCCGAAGCTATCAAAAAATGTAATTTAATGCTTGCTTGTCTCGATGGCACTGATGTTGATAGTGGGACTGCGGCAGAAATCGGTTACGGTGTCGCTCTTGGCAAAACTGTTATTGGATATCGTAGTGACTTTCGTTTAAGTGGTGATAATGATGGGGCGATGATAAATCTGCAAGTAGAATATTTCATTAAATTAAATGGAGGCACTATTACTACTAATTTAAATGAACTTAGGAATATTTTGAGGCACTACTTTAAAAGATATAAGTGAAATAACTGACTTTTTGATATACTAGCCAATATGGCTAAGGAATACGACCCTAAAGAAATAGAAAAAAAGTGGCAAAAGGTGTGGGAAGATACGGAAATCTTCAAGACTAAAGACCCTTCGACTACGCTCAGGGCAAGCGACACAAAGAAACCAAAGACTTATGTTCTTGATATGTTCCCTTACCCGTCTGGTGAGGGGTTACATGTTGGCCATCCGAAGGGTTATATTGCTACCGATATTTACTCGCGCCATATGCGTATGCGGGGACATGAAGTCTTGCACCCTATGGGGTGGGATGCCTTTGGACTGCCGGCAGAAAACTTCGCATTAAAGAATAAAATTCATCCGCGGATTGCGGTAGAGAAGAATATTGCCAATTTTAAATCCCAACTTGCCCACATCGGTTTTGATTATGATTGGTCTAGGGAAATCAATACTACTGATCCGAAGTATTATAAGTGGACACAATGGATCTTTTTGCAACTTTTTAAAAAGGGTTTAGCATATCAGTCGGATGAACCCATAAACTGGTGTCCATCTTGCATGACCGGTCTTGCTAACGAAGATCTTGATGGCAACGTTTGCGAGCGCTGTGGTACAGAAGTGGAGAAGCGCCGCCTACCACAATGGGTTTTGAAAATTACTGCCTATGCCGATAGAATACTTAAAGATCTTGATACCTTGGATTGGCCAGAACACATCAAAGAAGCCCAGCGCAACTGGATAGGAAAAAGCGAGGGAGCGGAAATAGATTTCAAGATAAAAGACAGTAGTGAAAAAATAAAGGTATTCACTACTAGGCCAGACACAATTTTTGGTGCTACTTATATGGTGCTCGCACCGGAGCATGAATCGGTAGTGAAACTTGAGTCTCAAATTATGAATAAGGATGAAATTGTACGATATATCGTACAAACAAAAAATAAGACCGATATTGATAGAAGCGCGCAAGGGAAAGAAAAGACTGGAGTAGAACTTAAAGGGGTCAAAGCTGTAAATCCTGCCACAAAGGAAGAAATTCCTGTCTGGATCGCTGACTACGTCCTGCCACACTACGGCACCGGAGCTATTATGGCTGTACCCGCCGATGATGAACGCGATATGGAATTTGCAAAAAAGTTTAAGCTACCGATTGTTAAGGATTACACTCCGGCAGGTTTCGAAGACTTTGGTAAAAAAATGATCAAATATAAACTTCGCGACTGGGTATTCTCAAGACAGCGGTATTGGGGAGAGCCGATACCGATTATCCATTGTGAGAAGTGCGGGGCAGTGGCCGTGCCGGAGAAAGATTTACCCGTGCTTTTGCCAGAAGTGGAATCATATGAACCGTCAGGTACGGGGGAATCACCGCTTGCCAATATTACCGATTGGGTTAATGTCTCTTGCCCTCAATGTGGTGGAAAAGCCAAAAGGGAAACCAACACCATGCCACAATGGGCCGGTTCGTCTTGGTACTACCTGCGCTTCATGGATCCGGACAACGATACTTTTCTAGTTGATAAAGAGAAAGAAAAATATTGGGCGCCGGTGGATGTATATGTGGGCGGGGATCATGCCGTCAGACACTTAATCTATGCGCGATTTTGGCATAAGTTTCTATTCGACATTGGTGTGGTAAGTACCATAGAGCCATTTGCTCGGTTGGAGTTCCTCGGCTTTATCTTGGCGGAAGATGGTAAGAAAATGAGTAAGCGACTTGGGAATATCATTAACCCAGACGATGTTGTGAAAACTTTTGGTGCGGATGCTTTCCGTATATACGAAATGTTTATGGGCCCGTTTGAAAATACTGTAGCTTGGAGCACAGATTCTATCGTTGGTACAAGACGGTTTGTCGAACGTGTCTGGCGCTCTGCCTCGAAGGTCCAAAGTGAAAATGTTCCTGAATTAGAAACACTTCTACATCAAACTATAAAGAAAGTAACTCAAGATATTGAAGCTTTTAAGTTTAATACTGCTATCAGCCAGATGATGATCTTTATTAATGCTTTAGAAAAACATGGGATTATAGGTCAAGAACAGTGGAAAGTTTTTCTCAAGCTTCTTGCGCCTTTTGCTCCACATATTACGGAAGAATTATGGTCAACACTCGGTGTTGACCATGGCTCTATACATCTGGAGAAATGGCCTCGGTATGATTCTTCGAAACTAGAAACAGAAGAAATCACCATGGCTATCCAAGTCAATGGTAAGATGCGGGCCTGTCTAATAGTTCAGCACGACCAAAGTGAAGAAGAAATTAAGATACTTGCCCTGTCTCTTCCAGAAGTCAAAAAATGGCTCAATGACAAGGAACCAAGGAAGGTACTTGTCGTGCCAAGAAAGATTATCAGTATTGTGACTTGACATA
>Ga0209542_10020380_pt1 | contig 10510 bp, 10 predicted proteins | sample RifCSPhighO2_01_FD_184028 | JGI IMG/M metagenome (GOLD analysis project Ga0209542, IMG submission 184028) | Soil microbial communities from Rifle, Colorado - Rifle CSP2_plank highO2_0.1 (SPAdes) (version 2) | ecosystem: Environmental > Terrestrial > Deep subsurface > Rock core/Sediment ...
GCAAGGAAAAATTTTGATTTAACGAGCTTTGACATACTGGTTCGCGCCGAGGTTACGGATCTTGCCCTTCATTTCCATGATCGTGAGTTGGGCGGCGATGGTCGGGGAGGGCAGGCCGGTGAGTTTGGCGATCTCGTCAAAGTGCCGCGGCTGGCGGGAGAGACTTTGGAGGATTTTTTGTTCTTCGTCATTGTCGCCCAGGACCTCTGCCTGCAGGGTTTCTGCGACCAGGTCGTTGAGGTTGAGTTCCTCGAGCACATCATTTGCGGTGGTGACGGCCTTTGCGCCCATCTTGATGAGATTATTTGGTCCGGCTGACGCGGGAGAGTAGATCGAGCCGGGGACAGCGAAGACTTGCCGGTTTTGTTCGAGCGCGTGCGCGGCCGTGATGAGTGCTCCTGATTCCACGGCTGCTTCGACGACGATAGTGCCAAGGCTCAAGCCCGCGATGATTCTGTTGCGCGTGGGGAAATGGTGCTTCAATGGCGGCGTCCCGAGCGGCAATTCCGAGATGACGGCGCCTTGCCCGGCGATGATTTTTTCCGCAAGCATCCGGTTGTTCGCTGGGTAGATGCTGTCTACGCCGCTCGCCAGCACGGCGATAGTCCGTCCGGCGTGTTCGAGCACGGTTTGATGGGCGATAGCATCAATTCCTAGTGCCAAACCGGAATTGATAGTGAGTCCGGCCCGGGTCAGATCGCGGGCTAGTTCAAAAGCTACTTGTTTACCGTATGGCGTAAATTTTCTGCTGCCAACTAAAGCGATGCCGTTTTGGTCGCGGGGCCGGAGGTCTCCGCGAATGTACAAGATAACCGGCGGGTCTGGGATTTCGCGCAGCAAGGGCGGATAGGCTTCCTCGTCGAACACAATAGTGTGAATTTGGTGCTGGGCGAGCTTTGCGTACTCCCGCTCCGGATCGGTCTGCCGGCGATGTTCGAGCAACTCCATTGCCACGCTCTCTTCCAAACCTGCTTCGATAAGTTCGTTGGCGTTCGCTTGCCACGCCGTCTCAGGATCCCCGAAAAAATTCAAAAGCCGGCGGAACCGCCTAGGGCCGATTTGGGGCAGGAGGTTAAAAGCATTAAGATAAACGTGGCGAGGGTTCATCTATTGACCCCCACACCAATCAATAGTTCTGACAGAGTGTTTGAGATAGTAAATAAAGGGCTTCGATACATTTTTTCAATAATGCCTTATGGTTCTGGTGTGGGGGTTGACAACTCGGCGATAATTTGTTAACATATTGGTTCGGTAGTGCTTTTTTGCCTACCTTCGAGTGGCCAAAGCCAGTTTCATCCCTCCTAGAGCTGGCGAGTAACCAGTGAGTTAAGGTAAGGTTGGTTTATCCAATTGGACCTTACGCTCGGCGGTAGGTAAAAGAGCACTATTTTTTGTTGTCCAGGAATTTTTTTATTTCCGCGATAACGTCAGGGAAAATCTCTTCCTCCAGAATATTTTGTTCCGAGGCCGTAAAATTTTCCAATACAAAATTTTCAGTGGGTTTTTCCGTTCGAGAAGCGCGGCTGTCAATCCCGATGCGAATCCGGTGAAATTTGCTGGTGCCTAGTTTGTTGATTATATCCTGCACTCCTTTGTGTCCGGCGGCGGACGATTCAGAGGTTGATCGGATGACCCCGAGAGGCAAATCCACCTCATCGTGGATGATCAGCAGGTCTTGCGCCAAGTCAATCTTGTAGAAGCTGGTTATTTCCTGAACAGCGGAGCCGGACTCGTTCATAAATGTGGAGGGTCTGAATACGAGGACCTCCACGGTCTGATAAGGGATCCCGTAGAGTTCCCCGCCAAATTTTTCTTCGGGGGTCAGCTTGTAGTGCGCCGGTGCCTCGGAAGATAGTTCCCCTACGAGCTCGAAAGTCACCATAAACCCGACGTTATGTCTGGTTTTTTCGTATTTTTTTCCAGGGTTGCCGAGTCCGACTATAAGTTTCATTGAATTTTATCCTGAAGGTCAGATGTAACGACAATGACAAAGTCCGGCTTCTCTAAAGTAGTAGGGAAAGGATATGGGCTTTGCGCAACAAGGATGCCGAGCTTGTTTTTGAGATACTCCAAAGTTTGGGGTTTCTTCCCCCCTGTATTATCGTAAATAACACTTTGGGTGTACACGGTCTGCCCTGGGAAATTGCCGCTGCCGGTCGTGAGAAAAGAAGTGCGGAGATGTGCCTCGGTGCGCTGGGCGAGCAGAGGAATACGCGAAGCGTTTTGTACCTCGACTAGCGGCTGTTCCGACGCTAGCGCGGAATGGAGAAACTGGTTCTGAACGAGATCTTGAATGGCGGCGTAATTTCCGATACCGGCGCATGGGAGAAGAATGTAGGCACCCTCCTCGGTTATCTCATCGCAAATAGTCCCGCTTTGGTAATCGAGAGTGAGCGAGTGGATTTGATTGCTCTGTAAATTTTTCGTGAGATCGTATACTCGTCGCAGTTCAAACGGTTCGAGATTGGTGCGTACATGGGTGGAGAGATCATCAAGAAGCTGGTCGATGGTATTGAGGTTCGTCAGTACTCGCAGGCCGGTCGCTCTGTCTTTGACAGCCTTCAGAAATAGCTGTTGGCGCCTAGCCCGGGCAAAGTCCGATCCCTCGCCGTCACTGCCGTGACGCGAACGCACGTATTGGAGCGCTCGCGCGCCATCCATTTTTTGAGGCCCCTGCTCGAAAGCGATTGTGGGCAAGAAGCCGAACCTCTCGTCCGGGTATTGGGAGTCAGTGAAGGCGCGCTCGACATTGATCTCCACGCCGCCGAGATCGTCAATGATTTTTTCAAATCCAGCGAAGTCGATGAGTCCGTAGTAGGGGATATCAACTCCAGTGACGGCCTCCACGGCCTCGATTGCCCATTTCGGGCCGTCGCTTCGGTCTCCGAGGTCGCCATATGCATAAGCTGAATTGATTTTGAGCCATTCGTACCCCTCCGGCAGATGAACGACCAGGTCGCGGGGAATAGAGAGGAGGGCGAGTTCCGGTTTCTCCTCGTCATTTTTGGGGAGGCGGAGGGTCGCGAGGATCATCGTATCGGTCAAAGTGGCGCCCTCGTGTCCCTCGCCCCCTATGCCAAGGAGCAGTATGTGTATTTCCCCTTGTTCCTCCCCCTGCAGTTTTTTATCATCCGCAAGAAATAGCTGGCGGAAAGAAAAGATACTTCCTTCCTTTTCGAAAATCCGTTGGGCAAAAAGGACCAATCGGCTTCCGATGAAAATCCCGCCCCCCAGAAGGACGAGCATAAAAACCGCCAGCACTAGGCGGAAACGAAAACGGGGTTTGATGATTTCATGCCCGTCATTTTTTTGACGGGGCGCAGCAGAGTCCAACATGGTTTTTCGATTATACCAAAATTGTCGCGGATTTGGTATATTTAATGACGTTCCTAGCCGCGGTTCCTTTACCAATTTTTTACAGCTCATCCATAACCATTCGCGCATATAGCTCAGCTCCGACGCTCTGAGAGGTCGGAACCGCGGACCTTGTGTGTTCGGGTTGGTTATCCGCCCGACCGAATAACATCGGTCGTTCGGGCCGGGAACGCTGCATTTTCATCCAGTTAGATTTGGCACGGACGGTTAGCTCAGTTGGTTAGAGCGCTGCATTCACATTGCAGAGGTCACTGGTTCGAGTCCAGTACCGTCCACCAGATAGACAATAATTATTTCTGAAAACAATAAAGCCATAATAGAGTTAATGAAGAAATTACTTTTTTTTGCTGTTTTACTGGTTGTAATAGTCGGTTATTATTTTGTACCGAAAAACATACAATCTTGTGGAAGTTCGTTACCTATACAATGTAATCAATATAAGTGTGAACGTGGTTTCCCTTATCGCTCCGCACCTATCGGAAGCTCACAAGTTAAATGTTTTCTCGGGGGCGAGCCTGTTCTCGAGAGCTCGCGATAATTTGTAAGCTTTTTAATTCGACTATAATTAAGTTCCAACTAACTCCGACGAGGCCCACCTAGCATTCACATCTAACGGGCATGCACCTGCCCGACTTTGAATGGACTTAAAGAAATTATCCAAAGTGTAGGGATGCTCGTCTTTTTAGCACATTGAGTATTAAGTTAAAGAATCAAAGTCCAGTCAGGCGGGTTCCAGAGGTCCTTAGTCCAGGCATGGACACCATTTCGTAAATAGCACGCAAGAGGGGTCCGCCTCGGTCAGCATGGCTGAAAGTTGGGATTGGATTCTAGGGGAAGAGACAGTATTAGTCATATGAATGGACAGATGTGTTATATTAACTTATAGAGAGTTTGGTCTATTTTTCCATTAAAATCATTAAATCATAAAAACATGAAACAACTTGATCCAAAAGCGGTCTGGCTTTTCTTTTTTAGTTTTGTTTCGAGATCGTTCATCCCGATAGTATTTTTTAGTATCTGGGGTTCAACATTTTTTGCTTCTTTTGACGGGAGTGTAGAAAATGACCCAGGGTCATCGTTTGGCTTTCTCAATTGGCTGTGGTTTATCTTTCCCGCACTTCTCGCCTTGTGTTTTGTTTGGGCTAAATTTACTTACCGCTTTTATCGCTACGAGCTCCTTGATACTGGATTTCGCAAAGAGTCAGGCGTTATTTACAAAAAATATGTCACTATTCCTTACGACCGAATTCAAAACGTTGATATCAACCGTGGCATCTTGGCTCGAATTCTTGGACTTTCTGACCTCAACATTCAAACAGCCGGAGCGAGCGCTACAGTATCGCGTTATGGCCTCATGGGCGGTGGTGCCGAGGGAAGACTGCCTGCGGTTTCTATGGAAGTCGCTGAGCAGCTTCGAGATGAGCTGATTCAGCGCACTCGCCAATATAAAAATCAGGGACTCTAAATTTTTCAAACGCTATAACTCACAAGCAACCAAGGTGTTCTACTTGAGCTCGCTTCTGCCTATGCATTTGCGAGCTTAATTTTTTTAATGGGTCTCATGATAGGCCGTTTTTTCGTTTTTTCGGGGCTTTTGGCTATTGACCCCGTATATCAACTTCGATAGTATCAATGAGCAAAGAATTTTTTTTGTGACACCGCTCCATTTTATCGAGCAGTATTCCAACGAGACAAAAGCAGTATAAAATATGGCAAATCGAAGTTGTATTACGGGGTTGAACTTTGTTTTTTCTACTGGTATATTTAAGTACACAGAACTTCATTAAGGCTTTTCCATGCCTGACCCAGAAATCAAAAATCCATCGCAAAACGGAAAAATTTCCACGCTTTCCGCCATCGGTTTGTTTGCTTTTGATTTTCTGAAAGTGTTCATCATCGCGGTGGCGATAATCATTCCTATCCGCTGGTTTCTTTTTCAGCCATTTGTCGTGACCGGCGATTCGATGCGCCCGAATTTCCATAACGGGAATTATCTGATCATTGACGAGCTCACTTACCGTTTCCGCAGTCCGGATCGAGGGGAAGTAGTTGTGCTCCGGTTTCCCAATGACCCTTCCCAGTTTTTTATCAAGCGTCTCATCGGTTTGCCCGGGGAACGTGTAGTCATAGATAACGGCCGGGTCACGGTTTTCAACGAGGACAATCCGAACGGATTACTGCTTGAGGAGGGATACCTTCCGAATCAAAATATTACGTTTGGCAATGTCGACCGGACTTTGGGCGAAACAGAGTACTTCGTGATGGGCGATAACCGACTTTCTTCCTCCGACTCCCGCATTTGGGGTCCATTGCCGCGTGAGGATATTGTTGGACGAGTATATATCAGAGTTTTTCCAGTTAAAGATTTTGAATTTTACGGAGCCGAGGCGCCACTGCCCGCTTCCTGAAACGAAAACACATGAATTTTCGCCGTCGTAAAAATTCCGAAGGCGGTTCTTCCGCTTCGCCCGGCCCTCAAACCGGAGCGATTGTCGAGCAGGAACTTTTGATGGACAATTTATTGCGCGCCGTGGGTAATCTTGGTTTTCGACAAGTGTTGCCCTCGCCGATCTCGAGCCGGCGAGTACTTGAAGGAGACCCGGAATTGACTCGTTGGATAGACGGGAGTCCGGTGGAAGTCGTTTCAGATAACAGCAATCTGATCCTCAGCCCGAGTCATTTTTTGAACGTGTTCAAACGGTATCTCGACAACGTCGGTACGCGAGGCGCGCACGTGGCCAAATGGTTTTATTTGGCACCAGTGGTAAGGGTCCGAGCCGGCGAGTTGTCGATAAAACACGAATTTGGACTTTTCATTCTGGGGGAGGATTCGCCGCTTGCCGCAGCTCAGCTGATCGATGCGGTCAGCCAAATCTCCACTACCCTTGGGGTGAGAGATTTTTCAATAGAGGTCAACAGCCTCGGGTGCAAGGTTTGCCAAAAGGATTACCGCCATCTGTTAACAGAGCATTTTAAGAGACAATCCGTCAACCTCTGCCAAACTTGCACAGAGAGTCTGGATGATAATCCTTTTGTCGTTTGGTCTTGCGCGGAACCAGGTTGTCGCGGGCAGCTGCAGGACGCGCCGCAAATCGTAGACTTTTTAGACGAAGAATGCCGCGCCAATTTAATGAGCGTGCTCGAGACCGTTGATTCCTTGGGCATCACTTATGCTTTACATCCTACACTTATGGTGAAACCCCTTCGGGAAAAAGTGATGTTCCGCGTATCCATGCCGACGGGAATTTTGGGTGAGGGCGGAAACTTCACTCACTTCAGCACCGCTTTGGGTGCCGCGGCGGAAGTCCCACTCATCGGATTTCTCACAAATTTTGAGCGCCTTTGGCAATTTGTGCCCGAGGAAGCAAAGAGTCTGACCACGCACGTGGAAGTTTTTATGGTTCCGCTTGGTCCGGTTGCCTCGCGTCGGGCGCTCCTTATGCATCACGAGCTGCAGCGCGCTGGTATTGATGCGGCCGAATCCATGCTTGGTCACGCCAGTATCAAGAGCCAGCTTAAAGAAGCGAACGAGCGACATTCAGACATCACGCTCATCATCGGCCAAAAAGAAGCTCTGGACGAGACAGTCATCCTGAGGGACATGCGGAGCGGTATTCAGGAGGTTTTTGCTTCGGAGCGCATCGTGGACGAGGTGAAAAAAAGACTGGGCAAATAGCAAGGGTCGTGTTATAATAACGCTACTTTTTGAAGCACTAAGGACAAAGGGGGTGAATTTTAGTGGTCGAAGTCAAAAGGCGAGACGGGGAATCTTTCGAGAGTTTGTTGCGTCGGTTTAACCGCAAAATCCAGCAAAGCGGGGTTTTGGTCCGGGCTCGCAAAATTCAATTTTATGAACCGCCGAAGTCGCGAAATTTGATTCGCGTCAGCGCGCGTCGTCGTACCGAACTCGCGCTAGAGCGCGAGGAACTGCGGCGTATGGGGAAATTGCCCCCGCCGCGCGGTCGGAGACGATAAGTTTTTAATTTTCCTGATACGAAAAGCAAAATTGAAAATGATTTGAAGACGGCTCAGAAGAACCGGGACGAAATCGGTATATCGCTCCGGAGAATGTTGTTGTCGGATATTCACAACCAAGAAATTCAGAGCAAAAAAGATCTCACTGACGATCAGGTGATTGGTGTTTTGGCGTCGTCCGCGAAGAAGCATCGGGACAGCATCGAACAGTTCAAACAAGGTGGCCGGGCGGATCTCGTTGCTCGAGAGGAGGCAGAACTTCGAATTATAGAAACCTACTTGCCCGCGCAGTTGGCGCCTGCCGATGTAAAAAAGGCCGTGATGGCCGTGGTCGCCGAGCTTAAGCCCCAAGGGCAAAAAGATTTTGGAAAAGTTATGCAAGCCGTAATGGCAAAAATCAAAGGTCAAGCATCGGGAAACCTGATTTCGCAGTTAGTAAGGGAGGCCCTGTCTTAATATGTCCTCTGACCAAGTACTTGTCGGCCTAGATATAGGCACCACAACCGTACGCGTCGTAGTAGGGAAACGCGAGCCGGACGGTGCGCCGCCTTCCATTATTGGCGTTGGCGAAGCGCCTTCTTCCGGGATCCGCCGCGGCGTTATCGTGGATATCGAAGAGGCGGTTTCTTCGATTTCCACTGCTCTCGAAAAAGCTGAGCGGATGACCGGTATTCCTACCGAGCATGCCGCTGTGTCGGTCAACGGGGCGCATATTTCCTCGATCGAGAGCCACGGGGTTATCGCCATCGCGCGCGCGGATGGGGAGATAACAGAGAATGATGTAGTTCGAGTGATAGATGCGAGCCAGGCGATACAGATCCCGACGAATCGGGAAATTTTGCATGTCATCCCGAAGGCCTTCGTCGTGGACGGCCAGGCGGGAATAAAGGATCCGGTCGGGATGACCGGCATCCGGCTCGAGGTGGATAGCCAGATAATTGAAGCCTCGATTCCATTTGTAAAAAATCTCACGAAGTGCGTGATGCAGGCCGGCGTCGATATCGACGACCTGGTATTGGCCCCGCTCGCAGCCGCTCAGGCAGTGCTTACCAAGCGGCAGAAAGAGCTGGGGGTAGTGCAGATCGACCTTGGTGGCGGCACCACTGGCGTAGTTGTTTTTGAGGAGTCGGATTTGCTCCGCACCACGATTTTGCCGGTCGGCTGCGATCATATTACCAATGATGTGGCAATCGGGCTCCGGACCTCCGTGGACGTTGCTGAGCGCATCAAGCTGGAATATGGACACGCCATTCCTTCGGCAGTGCGCAAAGAGGAAGAAATAAATCTAGCTAAAATAAACAAGGCAGAAGAGGGCCGGGTGTCTCGTCATCAACTTGCCGTCATCATCCAGGCTCGCCTCGAAGAAATTTTTAGTTTGGTGAACAAAGAACTGAAGAGCATTGGCCGAGACGGTCAACTGCCGGCCGGAGCGATTTTAACCGGCGGGGGAACGAAATTGCCAGGCGTCGTGGAGCTCGCCAAGAAAGAATTGCGTTTGCCGGTGCAGATCGGTTTTCCGCAAAACATCTCGACTATCATTGACCGCGTCGATGATCCCGCTTATGCGACAGCGGTTGGGCTGGTCCTGTGGGCAAACGAGTACCTCGGCGGGCGTTCGGGCATGGCCGGAGTGAGCCGCTTCGCGCGGCACGTTTTGCAGAACGCGAGCATTGAGCGGGTGAGGAAATTTTTCAAACAATTCCTGCCTTAAAATGGGATTGCCAAGCAGGAGGGGCTCTAGTATTATTCCTATATTATGAGTCGAAATAATCATATGGAAATCAAGCCAAAAATCGAGACAATAGCCCGTATTAAGGTGGTTGGAGTGGGGGGTTCGGGGCACAATGCTATACACCGGATGATCACCGCTGGCCTCACTGGAGTGGAGTTTATTGCCGTCAACTCTGACGCGCAGTCTTTGCACCATTCCAAGGCTGACCGCAAAGTCCAAGTAGGCAAGCAAACCACCCGGGGCCTCGGTGCCGGGATGAATCCCGAAACCGGAAGGCAGGCGGCTGAGGAAAACAAAGCGGAGATCAAAGAGGCGATCAAAGGCGCGGATATGGTTTTTGTAACCTGCGGTCTGGGCGGCGGTACAGGTTCGGGCGCCGGTCCGGTCGTGGCGGAACTTGCAAAGGAAGAGGGGATCCTCACTGTGGCGGTTGTTACAAAGCCGTTTGCGTTTGAAGGAGCGAAACGCCGCGAGATCGCGGAAAAAGCACTTGAGGAGTTCAAGGAAAACGTCGACACTATTATCGTGATCCCCAACGACCGGATTTTGCAGATCATCGACAAGAAGACCTCACTTCTCGACGCCTTTCGTACAGTAGATGATGTACTTCGCCAGGGCGTGCAGGGGATCGCTGAACTCGTGACCATCCCCGGGCTTATCAATGTTGATTTCGCGGATGTAAAAAGCATCATGTCCGACGCCGGCTCCGCCCTGATGGGTATTGGCCGCGGGAGCGGTGAAAACCGCGCCATGGAAGCGGCCAAAGCGGCTATCGACTCACCCCTTTTGGAGGTTTCAATTGACGGTGCGAAAGGCGTGCTTTTCAATATCACCGGCGGGAAGGACCTTGGCATGTACGAAGTTGACGAGGCCGCAAAAATTATCACCCGCAGCGTGGATTCGGATGCCAAGATCATCTTTGGGGCCGTGGTTGACGATTCGATGAGCGATGAGGTGCGCATTACCGTAATTGCCACAGGATTTGAAGAGGGCGCGCGGAAGAAGCCGACTCCCAAGTCTTCGATTCCGTCTTCCCTATCTTTCCGGGAACCAGAGGATTTGGCGGAAAAAGCGAGGGAGCCGATTTTCGCGAGCAAGGCTCTCGATGACGCGGCCGAAGAGGAAGAGTCTGAACTGGAGATCCCCGCCTTCATCCGGAAGAAAATGAAGTAACCATCTCCAATATTCCCTGAGCTGGTCGAAGGGAGACGAACCAGCGACGGGAGATTTCGGCGGGCAGGCCCGCATTCATCAGGAAGAAAATGAAGTAACTGCCAACCGCTCCGAAAGGAGCGGTTTTTTTTACTTCCTTACAGGAAACCCCGTCCGGAGGCGGCGTCATATCGTATAGCCGCCTGAAGGACGGGGATGAATGAGCATAGCACGCAGTGCTATGCTGTTAGCATGAGAATTCGGCACCTGAACCAT
>Ga0209542_10020381_pt1 | contig 10510 bp, 10 predicted proteins | sample RifCSPhighO2_01_FD_184028 | JGI IMG/M metagenome (GOLD analysis project Ga0209542, IMG submission 184028) | Soil microbial communities from Rifle, Colorado - Rifle CSP2_plank highO2_0.1 (SPAdes) (version 2) | ecosystem: Environmental > Terrestrial > Deep subsurface > Rock core/Sediment ...
CGGTTTGTTCAATGCCGAGGATTTTCTTGAGCGTCATAAACCTCCGCAGGTGCTGCTTGCACAGAACAGGATTTCATTGCATATGATAAACCGAAAGTAAGAGCAAGAGTTGTACCAATAACCAATAACATATTTGTTGATGGCGAGCCAGAATTAGGCGATTGTTCGATGATATTTAAATGAGTTTTTTCCGGATCGAGTTTTTGTTCTAATGATGCGGCTGTTTCCTCGATTTTGTGTTCCGATGTTCTATAAGTTGTGTAGATACTACGAGTCAAACCTATAAACCCACAACGAGCATGGCCTAAATATGGGTCGAATAAGTCGAAGGCTATGGTCGTTAACCTTATCAAGAGATCGGCGAACATAGAAAGAGTAAAGAACAATTCAGGCAGCGTTTGAATCGGAGGTGTGTAAGGAATATAAGTTGGAGGAAAGTCATAATACCAAGAAGCAATAAGGGGAATAAGAGGCACAACGTAATAAGTTTCCAAAGCCATGATACCTGCCGATAGAGAAGATAATCGTGTATCAGAAGAGCCATAACGAGCACGAATATTCAGCTCATCCGGAGTACCCACAAGTAGAAGTCCAATATCCTTGCCAACATTTTTTAGTTTGTCAGTGAGCATCAACGCGAATTAAGCACAGGGGTATTTAAGAGTTATCGTTTTTAATTACGATAGAGTAGCTACTATTATTCGTTGCAAATCTCGCCTTCGCAGCAGGGCTTGAGTGAGCCGCATTTTCTGCACACATATTTTTGTTTAATGTGATCCATCGTATTTCGACAGGCTTCGCAGATGACGGGCATGAATAGAGAAAGGTACGACACATTTTTAAAACGCTTGTGATTTGTTCATCTCGAGCCCGTAGCTCAGCCTGGTAGAGCGCTGGTCTTATATGACCACGTTCGGATCAAATAAAAAAACCGAATGTCTAAGCCCACCAGTGGTCGTGCGTTCAAATCGCGCCGGGCTCACTCATTTTAATAGCCCTTCAACAAGAATTCTTTTATGCTGCCCTGCTTTATGACAGATATATTTTGTAAAGTGCTTCATGTTTTTACAATCAACAAGGACAAGTGTGTTTGATGATGGAACAATGCGCAGCATCTCTTCATCTTGTGTAAAAGATGTATATCCACCCCAATTCTGATCCCATTGCGACGTAAATTCCAATTGAAAGAATATGCCACTGTCACGCAGCTCGTCATAGAGAAGCGTGTAATCCCGATGGCCAAATGAACACAGCTCGGCACGTGTCTGATGAATTGTTTTGTGGGTGATGAATGATATGAGCATCTTGAATTCTTCTGAATGAAGAAAGTCACTCAGCCCGAGCGGAATAAGAGCATGATCATAACAGCCCGTCTCCGGAACATATTTTTTTTCCCATCCAAGCGCATTCAATTTTTCAGCAAACTGATTGAATTTATCTTGGCGTAAAATATTCTTCAGCTGGATATTCGGCGGATTGCTTTTTGCAAATGTGACAGCTGCTGCTTTTATTGTTTCTTTATCGAGGTACTCATCAGCAAGCAAATTGCGCAAATCAACCATGGAACCACCCAGTAAGCGTGTATCGTTTCTTATCTGATAGCACTTCTGACACCTGGTGAAATGATGATGGTGTGACTTTAAACAGAACAAGCGAATTAAATTGAGGTGGATAACTGCGTACGACTTTTGTAGCGCGGCTATTATTCACTTCAAAAAGCTCGAGCGCGCCACCATCTGCTTCTTTGAGTTTTGAAAGGTTGACAATATAAGCTATTTTCCTTCCTTCAAGACGATCATCATGAGGCAGCAGGTAATCTGTTGACGAGTATGTAAAGCCTGACATGTTAATCTTTTTTAATTTGGTTTTGGTGAGCTTCGATATATACTGGATGAATTTGCGCGACGAAAAAAAATGATAGAATTCTTTCAGCTGCTTGTCTTTTGTTTTTTTGAGGTCATTAGTCTGAGAGAACTGAAACAGATCAGAGCTTTGGGAATGGAATTGCTGCGCTTTAAACGCTGCGAGGATTTTTTTTAGCTTTTCTTTGGCGAAGAAATTCCTCAGGACAATATGCTCGAACGGCTTTGCGTCAAGGAAAAGTGGTTCGTACTTTTCAGGATATCGGTATTTTTTGTTCATCCACATGTGTGAGAGTGATTATAATCCTATTTTTAAACGCTTTGTACAGCGATCATCTTCACTCTAAACCAGTCTGGAAAACCAAATGTTTTTATAATGGAACAAGACAACAATCGCGATGCCGCGGTGGTGTAGGCCGGCCAATCATGTTGCCCTTTCGAGCACATGTAAGGATAGGCGACGACCTGGGTTCGAAAATTCCTGAGCATTGTTCAGGATTCGCAGGTCCCGGCCGCGGCATTATTTTTATAAGGATAATTACACGGATTCGACAACGCTTTGATGGAGTAAATAATATGGTCACATGGGAAGAATTTGTAGCGTGTGGAATTCGAGTAGGCACTATCGTAAAAGTAGAAGAATTTCCGGAAGCGAAAAAGCCGACATATAAGCTGTGGATCGATCTTGGCGAAATTGGCATTAAGACGTCAAGCGCACGCATTGTTGATCTCTACAGCAAAGAAAAACTCAAAGGAAGGCAGGTCATCTGTGTTACGGGGTTTGCACCGAAGAGAAACGTGCAGAATGGTGCGCAGCTGTTATAATTTTTCTGCATTTTTTTCTTTTGAGTGACAACCGCATTTTATAAAGTCAAAGAGTATCATTTGAGGTGTGAATGGACTACCAACGCGGAAGTCTGAGAAGGCACGAAGAGATCAAACAGCTTATTCTTAGGGAGCCCTCGCTCATTGGGATTGATGGCAAGGTTATTCATGCAGAAACGGAGTATGCGCTTGTCAGGCGAAAACGGTCAATTGCACAGCCAGATATTATGATTGAGTATATTGCAGGGAGTACCGTCCATCGTGCATATGTTGAAGTTAAAAGTGGCAGTTGCAGACTGTCCGTGCAAAACCTTCATTTCCAGATACGCAAAGTCAGAAGATTTTTAGACGAAAAGAGATTAAAAGGAGATGTGATGGGTGTGTACTGCAACGGGAATATGATGAATGTGATTACGGTATAATTCTAAGACCATACGGCGATATTGAAAAGTTCGAGCTTAGTAAGAAGCTAGTCAGCATTGCTATGCTCGACACGTACCTCGGTGCTGCCAGCTCGGATAAGTGCTACTCATGCTTCGCATCGAGACGTACCTGCCGATTTTTACATGTTTTCTAACATCTAATATGTTATCTTTCTCTGAAGAAAATCGGTGCCAACAAGTTATGCAAGCAGTTGATTAAGCGTCGCTCGCAATAAATAAGGGCAGCACAACACTTTTCAATATCGCCAAGGATTAGAAAACCTTTAAAAGCATCGGCAATTCTGAGCATACCAAGGCCCCGTAGCTTAGCCTGGTGGAGCGTACGACTGATAAGTCATGCGTAGACATCGTAAGGTCCCGTGTTCAAAATCGCTTTGATGCGATTGAAAGTCACGGCGGGGCCACTCTTTTTTTTCTACGTATCCTTTCCATCCACATAATACTTATATATCAGCTGTTATCCCGCAGTACGTAATCATAACTGCCATTTAATAATGGTGTTTATTCATGGAGGGGTTGAGCATGAAAAAAGGGATATTAGCGTTTGTTCTTTTGATACTAGTAAGTGCGTGTGTCCAGCCGTCGATGACTGGTAGCGATGACAAAGAAGTTGATATTGTGAAAGAGCTGCAGGAAATTGAAGCGCAGCTTGGTGATAACGACACTGATGATGCTACGGGTGCAGTTGTCGTTGAAGTTGTTGATGCCGACGACGCTGAATCGGACGATACTATTACTGTTGAAGAAATTGAGGACGCAGATGTTGAAGATGTTGTTGCTGACGTCGAAGAAGCTCTGAAAAACAAGGATATTGATACATCAAAGCTTCAGCGCATTGAAGTGTCTGAGACTGAGCTTGTCGATTTAAAAATTGACGCCAAAGATGATGATCTTGATACGGTCACTTTTGATTTTTCTGCTCCCCTTGATGATGATGGGGCATGGCAAACTGATTATGGCGATGCTGGTGAATACGTCGTCACGGTGACTGCAAGCGATGGCACGAACACGGTCGAACGAAATATTCTTTTGGCTGTCAAGAAGAAAAATGTGCCACCAGCAGTTGGTGGCGTTGAAGATCTTGTTGTCAATGAAGGCGATTTAGTCTCATTACAACCAGAGATTAGCGATAAAAATGATGATGAGGTTGCCTTAACATATTCAAAGCCACTGGATGAAACTGGTGAATGGCAAACTGACCACAAAAGCTCGGGCAGTTATGATGTTACGCTTACTGCCAGTGATGGCGAAGCAGATACTGTCGTGAAGTTTAAGTTAAGCGTTAGAGATGTCAATGTGCCACCCGAACTTAGCGGTTTTGAAGAGCATATTGAGATTGACGAAGGCGAAAAAATCACGTTGAAGCCAGTAGTCAGCGACCTTGACGGCGATAAAGTTGATGTCAGCATCTCGGATCCTGTTGGCGATGATGGATTGTGGGAAACAACGTTCACCGACAATGGCGAATACACAGTAACTGTTGCGGCAAGCGATGGTAAAGACACAGTAAACAAAGAAATTAGCATTGTTGTAAATGATGTTAATGTTCCGCCGGAAATTATAGGCATTAGCAAAGGCTAAATTTTTTCTTTTTTCCTATGAAACGATATGCGCTTGGGTGGGGTGTTGTATTTTTATTAGTTGCTTCACTTGTGGCTGCGGCGCCTCTCATTTTAGAGGATAAACCTCTTATCTTTGAGTACAACGAGGGTGAAATTGTTCGGCTTGTTCCTGAAGGAAGCGATCGTGATGACGATATTGTGACTTTTGAGTACGATGAGCCGCTCAATGCAAGCGGTGAATGGCAGACCACTTTTGATGATGCGGGAACGTATGTAACGACAGTTCGAGCATCCGATGGTGCTTCTGTTACTGAAAAAGAAGTCACTCTCATCATCAATGATGTCAACCAGGCTCCCGAGATTCGTGTTGATGATCTTACTGTTGATGAATCTGATTTTGTTGAAGTTGTGCCAGAAGCCAGCGATGCTGATGGAGATGATGTTCAATTTGTTTTTTCTTCACCGCTCGACAAAGATGGCACGTGGCAAACTGAATTTGGTGATGCAGGAGCTTATCAAACAACTGTTACTGCCACCGACGGGAAAGCAATCGCTGAGGCTGCCTTTACCATCACGGTGCTAAAAAAAAATCAGCCGCCTCTTATCACTTCTGCGACGCCTCATGATGAACGACTTTCTGTACAAGAAAATGAAGAAATTACCTTTGATGTGTCAGCGCGTGACGCAGAAGATCATCCTGTTACTATCATCTGGCGAGTTGATGATACACAGGCCGCAGAAGGACCGCTTTTTGCTTATCATGCCGGTTATGATGATGCTGGTGAGCACGTCATTGTGGCTGAACTTAGTGATGGAGAAGCGACAACTGAGCGAGAATGGCTTGTCACTGTTGATAATGTCAATCGTGCGCCGCTGGTCGATGTCGCTAATGTTCATGTGAACGAGAATGAAACGATTGACCTTAAATTGCCGGCGACAGATGAAGATGGCGATGAATTGGCTTATAATTTTAGCGGCTATTTTTCTGATAAAGGTATCTGGCAAACAACATTTAATGATGCGGGTGTTTATGATGTCGTTATCACTGCAACTGATGGGGAGCTTACGACTGAGAAAAAAATAACTGTGACTGTTGATGGTGTTGACCGCGCGCCTGAAGTGCTTGCAATTGATAATGTCGAACTTGATGAGACGGAAGCATTAACCCTTGACATTCATACCTCTGATCCTGATGGTGATGATGTCACGCTTGGCTTTGAAGGCGTTGAAGAAGCGACTCTTGAAGATGCTGTTTTTTCATGGACACCTAGCTATGATGCTGTTTTAAAACCAAACTCATTTTTTGTCTCCATACTAAAGTTTTTTCGCCTCGATAGCTTTTTTTATCCTCCCGAGAGAACGTTTCCTGTCATCGTTACTGCCTGTGGCTCTGAGAAGTGTAGCACTATTGATTTTTCTATCGTTGTTAAAAATAAAAATAGGGCTCCTATCATTGAAGAATTGACTGAGATTGAAGTGCGCGAAGGCGAAGCAGTTTCGCTCAAACCTGTGGCGAGTGATCCAGATAATGATCATGTTACGGTGACTGTTGGTGAACCAGTAGGCAAGCGCTGGATTACTGATTTTAGCAGTGCAGGTGTGTATGATGTTGCTGTGACGGCGACTGACGGCGAGGCGACCAGCGAAGAAACGGTGCACGTTGTTGTCCGTGATGTGAATAGACCACCTACAATTGAGGCTGTCCAAGATGTTGCTGTTCCTGAAGGAAACGAACTATCGTTTAGCGTGAATGCACAAGACCCTGACAGCGATGATGTTGTGCTTGTTGCTGAAGATATGCCCGATGGCGCAGCATTTAATGACGGTGTTTTCAGCTGGACCCCTGATTATGATACACTCGTCAAAGAGGACAAGCAGGCGTCATTCCAAGTGACGTTTCGTGCGACAGATCATTCAGTTGTCAAGTCTAATCGTACCAATTCGACAAATACCTCGTTGCGTCTTGATGATACTACTGACGAACTCGATGCTGATGTCACGGAAACGGTTACCATTACTGTAATCAACCAGAATCGTGCGCCCCAGTTGTCGACTACTATCCCCGAGCGTGTTGTTAAAGTCATGGTAACCGTTTCGGTGAACTTTAAAGCTGTTGCAGAGGATCTTGATGGTGATGATCTCACTTATACATGGGATTTTGGATTCCTTGACAGTGTTGAGACCTCGAAAGGTGTACGACGGCGATTTAGTGAAGTTGGCGATAAAAATATTCGCGTTGTTGTCAGCGACGGTGACAAGGAAGTTGAGCACAGCTGGGTTATTCGTGTGCTGCAACGGAAAAAAGCAACACCAGTTGATCTTGCTGCTGCGCCAACGGCACAGCCTATTACTCAGCCTATTACTCAGTCTGCTGCTCAGCCTGTTGCTGTCAGTGCTGCTGTTGTTGATACATCAGCAGATTCATCACCTGAACAGTCATCTGCTCAAGAATAATTATATATGACTGCGTTTTTTTGAAATCATGGTTCTTTCCGTGAGCGATCAACCTGTACTTGATGTTGCATATGATACCATTATGCTGGGCAAACAAGCGCTTATCTTTACTGAAAGTAAGTTGAGCGCTGAAAAAACTGCTGAAGATCTTGCACGCATCATTAGAAAAAAGCAGCCACGCATGGAAGAGCATCTTGCACTTGCAGATAAGCTTCTTAAAAGTGTTGGCTCGCCCACGAAGCAGTGCAAACGGCTGAGCATCTGCGTGATGTCTGGCGTTGCATTTCATCATGCTGGACTGGTCTCAGAGCAGCGCACACTCCTCGAGAATGCTTTTCGTGATGGCACCATTACAACGCTTTGTGCAACACCGACACTTGCTTATGGTGTTGACACTCCTGCATATCGTGTCATCCTAAAAAGCCTGAAGCGCTACAGCGGTCAATGGGGCATGGCATGGATACCAGTGCTCGAATACCTGCAGTTTTGCGGCAGGGCTGGACGGCCAAAATTTCATGACGATCATGGTGAAGCAATCGCGATTGCAAAAGATGATATTGAGCATGACAAGATTCATGCACAATATATTCTCGGATTGCCAGAAGATATTGCAAGCAAACTTGCAGTTGAGCCGGTGTTACGAACACATATCCTTAGCTTGATTGCGTCAGACTTTGCATCGTCACGTGAACAGCTGATTCTTTTCTTTTCACGCACATTCTGGGCACACCAATACAAAGATATGCTGCAACTTGAGAAGATTATTGATAAAATGCTTGCGCTTCTGGTGAGCTGGGGATTTTTGCTTAAAAATGACGATGATTTTGTGAGTGCAGCGGATTTAGGCAAAAACATGCTCAATGCTACGCCGCTGGGCAAGCGCGTCGCTGAGCTGTATTTAGACCCTTATACTGCGCATGTGATGCTCAACGGCGTTCAAAAATCTGGTCGCGCGGTGCCGAAAGTGTTTGGTGTACTCCAACTTATTAGCCATACACTCCAGATGCGTCCATTGTTACGCTTGCGTGTAAAAGATCATGAAGTCGTGCAGCAATCACTGATGGAGCACTATGACGAGCTGTTGGTCATGGAACCTACTATCTATGATCCTGCGTATGATGAATTTTTAGAAAGCATCAAAACGTCAATGTTCTTTGAAGACTGGATGTCCGAGCATACAGAGGAACAACTGCTTGAGAAACATAACGTTCGCCCTGGTGAAGTGCAGGGAAAAGTTGCGACTGCTGATTGGCTATTGTATGCATTAGGTGAAATGCTGCCATTTGTGCATGCTCATCATCTTATTACTGAAGTGAAAAAACTGCGAATGCGTATGCAGTATGGCGTGAAAGAAGAGCTGTTGACATTGTTGCGATTTGATGGCGTTGGACGAGTACGTGCGCGTCGGCTGTTCAAGCATGGACTCATTGATGTTCCTTCACTGAAAAAAGCTGATGTAGCGACGCTTGCGCGCATTGTTGGAAAAGCAACTGCTGCAAAGATTAAAGAACAGGTCGGGCAGAAATCTGATGCAGCCAATCTGATTACGCAGCCTTTTTTGGCTTGAGCAGTGCGCCGATACTGTTATAGATGTCACTGCTGTCGTTGATTCTTGCGGTTGTTATACGACTGCCTAGTTCTGGTTGCTTTTGTGCTGATTCAACTACTCCCATGAACTGTCCTGTACCCGATTTGCTTTTCACCTGGCAATAGCCGAAGAGGCTTGCTATCGGTAAAAGTCCTTCTCGAATTATCTTACTGCACCTTTCATTGTCCCCGCTGTCCCAATTGTCGCCATCTGAAAAATGAAAAAAATAGAGGTTCCATCTGTGTGGCGGAAACCGGTCGAGTGCAATCTTTTCTGCAAGTTCGTATCCTGCTGAGATTCTTGTACCTCCTCCTGATGTAATGTGAAAGAATGTGCTTCTGTTGACCTCTTTTGCGCTGGCGTCGTGCACGATATACACTTCGTTACTCTGCTGTTCAAATTTTGCTCTTCTTGCTCCTTTTTTGTGGCTCAACCATGAACTCAGCCCATAGCTTGCGTTGCGTATCCATGCTCTTTGTTCATTTTCTACTGATGCTGAAATATCTCCTATCATAATAACAGCGTATCCTGCTAATTTTTCCTGATGAGTACTTGGCGCACGATATCGACGGTCTTCTCTTCGCTGCGCAGGCAGTTTTGACAGGTCGTATCCTGATGCTGCAGCACGCTTTAATGTTTCTCTCAGTGTTCTCTTTCTGTCAAGAAGTCCTGAGATTCCGCTGCGGTGTATACTATTGTAATGGCGTCTGAGAATTTCCATATCATGCGGACTTTTTGGCTGAAAATTAGGTAAATCCCAGTCTGCAACGTCAAGCAGTTCATCCAGACTTACCTCGACTTCAAGCCCGTGATCCACTTTTTCGTCTCCTGCTGTTGCATCGTAATCCAACGGTGTTCCTGTTTCTCCCTCTCCTGAACCAACGCCGCCCATCGAATGGTGACCATATCTGAATCTCGGCAAAACAATGCGCTGAATTGGCACAATTATCCTTCCTGAAGTTATGTCGTCGTTATTTATGATCCTGCGTGCGTTCTTTTTTATTTCTCCTCTTATAATTTCTCTAAACCGCCCTCGATCGAGTTCCATGCTCATGGCGTTTGCCCCGTTGTTTTGTCGTTGAGCTTTCTCATCTCTCGTCGTGCTGCTTTATGCGCGAGATGCAATGGCTCAGGCAGCTTGTGCGGCGGCCGTATTGTTTCGCTGACAATTCTTAATGCGGTGCCCAGGCTGACCATGTGGCCTGGTGAAACATATAATGGCCGTGCGTGCTCTTTTGTTGTGACTTCAAATCCACATAATTCTTTTTCGATGAAAATCTTGCCATTCTCTACCTTCCCTGCAATCAATGATTGCGCAACACCAATTGTCGGGCGGCTGGTGACAAGACCGAAATGGGATGCTAAACCTATTCTGCGTGGATGGGTGATGCCGTGGCCATCGATAATTATGACGTCTGGGCTATTCTCGAGCTTGCTGAAAGCTTCAATCATGGCAGGCATTTCTCGGTATGCAAGAAGACTTGGGCTGTATGGCATTGCTGCGCGGACTGTGGCTGTTTGTGTTTCAAGAACTTCAAGCGTTTTTGCATCGCAGACTACGATGCAGGAAATGATGTCTTGATTGATGTATGCTTGGTCGATACCTGCAATTGTGCTGATTTTAGTGAAGCGGTCCGCTATAATTATTTCCTTGCTGAGGCGGAGCTGCTCATTTTTCAGCTTTTCTAGGTCAATCATGTTTTTTTGGTAATCGGGGGGATTTTAAAGGTTTCGGCAAGATGCACGATTGTATAAGCTCATCATTTTCGAGAAACG
>Ga0209542_10020382_pt1 | contig 10510 bp, 11 predicted proteins | sample RifCSPhighO2_01_FD_184028 | JGI IMG/M metagenome (GOLD analysis project Ga0209542, IMG submission 184028) | Soil microbial communities from Rifle, Colorado - Rifle CSP2_plank highO2_0.1 (SPAdes) (version 2) | ecosystem: Environmental > Terrestrial > Deep subsurface > Rock core/Sediment ...
TTATAAAATCAGAAAGATTATCTTTGGTTAGTTCTTCATTATAGAAGGTGGATTTTATGAGCTTTATTTTGTAAGACATCCCAGTATATCAGCTTCCAATTGCCTCATGGTTTTTGGTTATACAATCTGGCAAATTAGAAGTTGAACTATATTTAACCTATCATCGTAATACATTTTCCATTCGGCTACTAAAAACCTTTTGGAAGCTGTAGGTTACTGAGCATTATCAGAATATACTAGAAATAAGGCTAAAGGACAAGCGGGAAACAGAAACCCAAAATATGTGCTACAATTGCATATATAATACGACAAAATGGCCAATATTAAGGCAAAGATCAACAAGTTTCTTACCTGGTCCGGAGAATATGCCCACACCGATATGCGCTACATAGTTAAGGGCGGTTTTTGGCTAACTTTTGGAAGAATAGCGGCTATGGGTACCACCTTCCTGCTTTCTGTCGCTTTTGCGAATTTGGTATCCCCGGAAACATACGGAACCTATAAGTACATCCTCTCCATATATGGATTACTGGCCATTATTACTCTGCCGGGGATCAGTATAGCCCTAGTCCAATCCGTTGCGGGCGGATACGAAGGTTCTATTACAAAGATAATAAAAACGAAAATAAAATGGGGTATCGCCGGTTCTCTGGGAAGTTTGGTTGTCGCCGGTTATTATTTGTGGAACGGAAATAGCGACTTCGCCATAGCCTTTTTTATCGTATCCGCCTTTTTACCATTTATAGACACCTTCGACCTATATGGGTCGGTATTTTCCGGAAAACAGGATTTTAAAAATTTCGCCGCATATACAACCGTCCCGAGCATAATTGTTTCAGGAATGCTCATTGGCACTTTATTTTTTACAAACAAGGCTTATTTGATAGCTCTTGTATATTTCGCCGCATGGACGCTGGCGAGATTCATAACTCTAAAAGTAGCCCTTTTAAAATTCCCGCTGAATAAAAACGAAGATCCAGGAGTAATATCCTATGGTAAAAATCTCACTTGGATGAATATTATAAACCATGTAGCCGGTTATGTTGATAAGCTTTTTGTATTCCTTTTTGTCGGACCGGCAGAATTAGCTATTTATTCGATAGCCATAGCCCCGCCGGAACAAGTAAAGAACCTGCTTAGTCAGATAAACGACTTGATGTTCCCGCGATTAGCGGAAAGAAGTGACGAAGAAATAAAGGCGGGTATGAAAAACAAATATATCAAGCTGTTTATTCTCGGCGTTATCGTAGTCGGAGGTTACATATTGCTTGCCCCATATTTCTTTAGTATGTTTTTCCCTAAGTATGGGCAGTCGGTGCTTTTGTCCCAAATCTTCTCCATATCAATGCTCAATGTCGCAGCTATAGCTCCCGGAGTTTATCTGATGGCTAAAAAGAAAACAAAAGAATTATATTACAGCAATGCAATAATATCCGTATTTCAGATAATATCTATGGGGATACTCACCTATTTACTGGGCCTGTGGGGATTAGTAATCGCCAGAGTAATTACCCGTCTTTTTAGTCCGTTAATTACAATATATTACTATAATAAAACGGTTGGCCAAGAAACTGCTAGCTAGCAACTAGGATTTTTTGAATACTGCACACCAGCCTATGGCATGTTTTCTATTGGCGGTTGACGTATCGACCGAATCAAGCCATATCATTATATTACCGACTAAGTGAAATATCTTACTGCAAACTCTGCCTAAGAATCTATGGCTATGCAGATGAAATCTGTCTATCAGATAACGCATCTGAATTTGTCCGATCATTACAAAGAATCCCCCTCTCTGATCTATCTCTACCGAATAAAGGCCATGCCTCTCGAATAGCTCCTTTATCCCGAATTTGGTGTACCTCCAATAATCATGCGGCTCTTCGTGCAGTTCATTAGTCTGAGGTATGGTCATTAAAAAATATCCGCCCGGCTTTAAAACACGAAAAACCTCACTGGCAGATTTCTCCGGATACGGAACATGCTCAAATACTTGAGTAGCTATAACGCTATCGAAATTAGAATCCGGAAAAGGTATGCTATCCGCACTACCCACGACGTCAACGTTAGGATTCTCGAAAATGTCCATCTTAGTATATTTTTCGCAATTAAACCATTTGCCGTATCTGTCTAACTCTCCAGAACCAAGATCCAACACACTGCCACGAATATAATGGCCGAACTTTTTAACCTGTTTCTGCAATAAATATCGCTCCAGTTGAAAAATATACATACCCAGTAATACAACCTCCAGCTGCCTCAAAGGTTTTACTAGAAAAACTTAGGCAATTAGAGATTGTGCTTATTCTATTCATTGTACCCTCATACAACTATTTTTCGGCAAAAACCGCTCTGGAAGCTGTATTACTGGGCATTATTATTTAGTGAAAATATTAAAATATTTAGTAGCCTGCATCTCAAGACTAAAGTTATTTTTGACTCTTTCATATCCGGCCTCTCCAAATTTACGAGCCAGAGACGAATCCTTCAAGAGAGCGGCGATCTTGTCTGACATCAATTCTAAATCATTTGGATCCACAATATATCCTGTTTCATTATTTACAACCAATTCCGGGGTACCGCCTAAACAAGTCCCCACGACCGGCTTCTTTGCGGCCATCGCTTCAAGATTAACAGTCGGGAAAGGATCAAGATATATTGATGGAGTAACGACTACATCACTGGCAAAATAAGCCTTTTTTATCTCCTCTCCATCCAGCCAACCGGTAAAGATTATATTTTCAAATATATTGCTATTAGCGGCACTACTTTTCATAGCACCAACATAGTCCTCTTCTTTCCCGACAACCAGCAGAACGGCTTCCGGAACTTTTTTTATAACCCTAGCCATAGCCGGAACTATAAGCTGTCCGCCCTTAGCGCCGCTCAGGCGTCCGCTGAATAAAACGACCTTCTTATTGCTGAGCCGATGTGACGCTCTGAACCGGGAAACCCTCTCCTCTGATACAATCCAATCATCAACATCAATCCCGTTATGAATTGTTGTGACTTTCTGAATATTGTTATTTCGAAGAGCCTCTGCAAGCGCATCCGAGACCGCAAGAACTTTATCAACGTTCCTAAAATAATACCGTATAGCCATATTCCTAAAAGGATTGTGTCTCAGCTTATATATCCGGCTTTTTATGCCCGACCCCCTCGATGAATCATCGACCTTGCCATAGCTATAAGACATGGGGTCGTGAGCGGTTAATATAATCCTGGCTCCGGAATTTTTTGCCAATTTCAAAGAATGATAAGATAGAAAGAAATGAACATTATGAGCATTAACTACATCTGGCCTTACTTCGTCAATTATTCTTTTAATTTTTCGAATAGTTTGAGGATTATACAAACTTATATATTCCCGCCATCTATGATTATACTCGGCGTAGATTTTGAAAATCTTTAAACCGTTTGATTCAGTTCCGACCAAATCCTCCTTTGATCTGTCCCTGATTGTTGTTATCACAAAGATATCGTGTCCGCGACCTCTCATAGCTCTGGCTAAACGGAATGCAACGATACCGGCACCGCCCATGGCTTCAGGCGGAAAATCATCGGATAAAAAGAGTATTCTCATTATAGTTTACGATAAATAGACTCGGGAATTATTACCTTACAACTTCGCTCAAGGTACTCAAAAACTTTAGGTCGCTCTTCTTGCGCCTCGCGCGTATGGGCTAACGAAAAGTCTGTCTCTTTAGGGAACGAGACATAAAATATCCCGCCGCTTTTTAAAGACGCCATAAGTCTCTTCGTAATATCGAGCGGAGCAACGGTATGCTCCAGGGCATCCAGCGTTAAAATAAGGTCGTATCCGTCGATGCCAAAATCTTCGAATCCGTTGATGGTAATTATATTGCCAAGCATATCGGCCATTTCAGCCCTTACAAAATCGAGGGTTTTAGATGGTATATCCGCAACGTCGACATTATGTCCTTTGACTGACAGATAATGGGCAATCGCGCCGCTCCCACAGCCATAGTCAAGAATCTTAATCTTTCTTCCGGCTCCACGAACCACATGTTCGACGTTTAAAATTTTCTTTTTATACATATAGCCGTACTTGCTTAGCCATGCCTGCCTCCATATGTCCTTGTCGTGCTCCTGGTAGAAGTGCTCGATGTCTTTAATATCGCCCCTCTCCCTGGAACTCCAAAGCTCTTCAAAGCCAATCCGACTGACATAATATCTGACCCGGAACTCTTCATCTGAATTAAGCTTATAATATTTTTTCACAAAACGAACAATGCTCATTCCGGGGAATGAGAGTTTGGGCATCAGCTTAAGCATCATGTAATCAGCGAGCGGAAATTTACCCATCAGCCCGTTATAGGGATACTGCCGGCTGACTTTCATCAAATTTTGTATTTTTTTAAGCATATATCGTTTAGTTATAGATATCGAGCTAATTGTTGTGATAGAGATCCAGGTATTTACCTATCATTCCCGAAAGATCATGAGTCCGCGCCCATTCATAGCTTTGTAACGACATTTCTTGCCATTTCTCGCGATCCTCTATTATCTCATGCATCGCTTTAGCAGTAGCGATAACATCATTTTGCGGCACTAGCCGTCCATTTTTACCTATTGCATCCTCAATGCCGTTTCCTGATGTACCGATTACCGGTAATCCCGATGCGGCTGCCTCCAGAAATACCAATCCAAATCCTTCAAAATGATGATTTAAATTAATGGAGGTCAAGATAAAAAGTTGTGCTCCTCGATACAGCTTCTTTAATTCAACATCTGAAATATTCTGTAGAAACACAACTCTATTTTCTACGCCGTATTTTTTGGCAATACCGACTAATTCTGAAAAATATGCTTTATTATTCTGATTTCCTACAATTATATAGTTTAAACCCGATATATTGGCTTCAGCAAAAGCAGATATGGAAATATGATAGCCCTTTCTTTCTTTTAAGGCTCCGACACTTAAAATAAACTTATCTCTCGGCATAATATGTTCCTGATAAAAAAGCTGGAAATCAATCCCGGGATTTACGATATGAAGATTGTCGGCCTTAATGACTTTTACGATCTCGCTTTTTGTGTGTTTACTTATGGCGACAACCGCACGAGCTGATTTGATGGCTTTTTTAGATAGCCACCTAGTTTTTAAATTATAGAGTGGGGCAATAGAGTAGGTTCCTAGCGCGGTAATAACAAGCTTTTTCTTCAAAAAAATGTTAGCCAGCCAGGCAATTATACCATAAGGATAGACATCGAGGGCGTGAATAATATCACAATCTGCGGCCAACTTCCGAATCTTTAGAGCAGAACCAAACATACCCCAACCCCTTTTAATCATGGCGGTGCCTTCATACCCGTCATCAACTTCCTTTAAAATAACGACCTCGTGGCCGGATTTTCTTATACCAGAGATCAGATCGTAAGCATATCTGCCCCAACCCTCTTTGGGGTTTACATTGTTAGTAAGATAGGCAATTTTCACTTAAGATTTTTTAGCTCGTACTCAGTCATTATTTTTACTAGATTCTTAAAGTTAGTCTTGGGCTTCCATCCCAATTTTTTTATGGCCTTGGAAGGATCGCCGCACAAATGACTAACTTCGTTTGGCCTAAAATATTTCGGATCTATCTCAATTAAAACTCGGCCGGTTTTTATATCTAAGGCCTTCTCGTTTAAACCTTTCCCTTTCCAGGCGATATTAATTCCAGCTATCTTAAACGCTTCTTCCGCAAACTCTCGAACAGTATGAGTTTCGCCGGTTGCTATAACATAATCATCGGGGTTTTTCTGCTGAAGCATAAGCCACATAGCTTCAACGTATTCAGGGGCGTAGCCCCAGTCACGTTCAGCATCCAAATTACCGAGCAGTAGTTTCTCCTGCGCGCCTTTTCGAATATTAGCAATTCCTATTGCGATTTTCCGACTTACAAAATTTTCACCGCGACGCTCGCTCTCGTGATTAAAAAGGATGCCACAGCTTACAAAAAGTTTGTACGCATCCCTATATCTCTTCGCCGTTTCATGGGCGAAAAGCTTAGCAATTCCGTATGGGCTCTGGGCATTAAAACGGGTTTTTTCACTTTGAGGGCTCTCCAGAACATCGCCGAACATTTCGGATGAAGAAGCCTGATAGAACTTGGCTCGGGGACAGTGTTTCCGCATCGCTTCGAGCATTCGCAAAGTTCCAAGGCCTGTAATATTGGCAGTATATTCGGGTACATCAAAACTCACTCTCACATGAGACTGCGCACCTAAATTATATACCTCATCGGGCTTTATCTCTGCCATCAACCCATCCACCGATCCTGAGTCGGCCAAATCGCCATAATGCAGAAAAAACAAACCTTTTTCTTTAAACTTTTTGAGAGAATCGATCCTCTGGGTATTAAAAGTGCTTGCCCGCCTGACCATTCCATGAACCTCGTACCCCTTTTTCAACAAAAATTCAGCCAGATAAGAACCGTCCTGCCCCGTCACGCCCGTAATAAAAGCTATTTTGTTTCTATGTTTTCGAGGCATAGGATTATGATACAGTTTTTATTAAAAAGAGCCAATCATTTCAATTTAGTGCAGTCAAAAACATAAGATCTTATCTTCTTATCTCTAAATTCTTTCTTAGTCGAACATCGCTCTATTAATTTCCAGTATTGGTTATCGTTCCCGACCTCCGGGAAATTTACGATCATATAATAACCTCGGAAGCTGGTTATCTTTGCCGAGTAATCCCGATTTAGGGCCGTGTAAAATCTTGAGTGGTATTTCCCGAACTTCCTAAGATCATAGGGGGCAATATCGTAATAAGTTATAACCTGCTTCTCGCCTATCTCAGGGGCATTATTTACATAGTCCACCGTTTCTCTGGCTATTTTGGGCACACTGCCGTAAAGTTTGCCTCGCAAAAATTCAGTAATAAAAAAGGCGTTATATATCAGACCGGCCGAGACAATAATGGCCAAGAACATTCTGCCCCGTCTTTGATACCAGATAAAATAACCGATAAACGCCAAAAAGATAAGAAGCCAAAATGCAAAAATGAATGCGGCTGAAAAATAAAAACCAATCGGACCAGAACCGCCGGTAAAAGGAATTAGAAATGCCAAGTTGAAAGATTTTAAGTGCTGGAAATATGCTATTTTAGGATTTAACGGCAAGACATCGTGATTTAAAGACAATATCAAACATGATAAAACTAATACCGCCACAGAAGAAATAACAAAAGGCAGATAATCTTTTTTGTTTTTCAATCCTGCAAAGAAAGGATAGAGCACATCGGCACCGATAATAGCTGCCGGAACAATCATAAACGTGAAGTATTTTTCAATAGTAAGTGTGGAGAAATCAAAAATAACAGTATAGAAAATGAAACTGAAGAAAAGATAGGTCAGCCAGAAACGGTATTTATGCCTTAAATCCGGCTTAAATAAAGTATAAAAAATCGGCAATAATAAAAGCGGTGACAGAAGAACAAAAGACTTAAGAACCTTAAAGGCAAGGTCGAGATAAGCCCTGGAAGCGATGTCGACGCCATTAAAGGCCCTGCCACTGGCATAGGTTAAAACATTTTGGAACCTGTCGGGATTGGATATATAGAAGGCTCCGGCCAATACGCCGAAAAGCACTACCCCTCCTCCGGCCAAAAGTAGTAATTTCTTAAACCTAAAACCGTGTTCTTCTTTATACGTAAAATAATAATCGACGATCAGCGCTCCGAAGAATATGATAAAACTTAATTTCGATAAAAAGCCTCCGATCAGTGATAACGCAAGAACAGGTATCCATAATTTCCTGTTATCCCCAAGCTTCAAGTAGGCGTAATAAGAAGTTAAAACGAAAAACGGCATAAGAGCACCGTCGATATCTATCTGAAGACCGGCAATCAAACTGTAAGCATTGAAAGCAAAAAGAAAACCGGCAAGCAGAGCTATGGACTTATTGGCTGATGTTTTTTTGGACACAAAATAAACCAGTAAGAGGTTTAAAATAGCAATGAATGCCGTTAAAATACGCAGCTGCTCATAGCCGAACAGTCGACCCGTTATATTGAGCAGAAAAAGATACATCGGAGGCTGAACGTCCGTGGCAACATCATTGGTCTCATCGGCAATAACCACCCAGCGATACTCGTCCTGATGATAAATCTGATTTACGCCCCCAGAAAGCAAAAAGGCCATCATTACTATGACAGCCATCAGAAGCAGATTATTTTTATTAAATAGTTTTCTCAATTGATCTACCGACCTTCGCCAATCAGGTTGCGGTTAAAAAAAATTATTTATTGGCGAAGGTTGGTAAACTTATACCAGACTATCAACGGGATCATCTTAAAACCCAGTTTAGCCGCTCGCCAAATACTGCCGGTATATTGAGACTCCCCTACCCTCGATTTAAAATTAACCGGAATTTCTATGGGCTGAAAACCTCGTTTAAGTATCCAGATCATGAGCTCGGGTGAAAAACGTCCCCCTCCGTCAGAAAGAGGAAACAAATCCTTTATTTTATTATAGGCATTTCTTGATATTAATTTGTAAGTACAGCCGACGTCGGTTAAAGTAGGGCCGTTATGCAGAACCTCGACTATCTTAGCCACCGCCCAATTGCCGAATCTGACCGGAAAGGGCATAAAAGCGCCGGACCATATAGCCGCCCTGGAAGTTCTGGTTCCCAAAACAACATCAAAATCGCGACTGTATATAAGAAACTTTTCGAGATCCGCCGGAGAAAAAGTGCCATCGGCCTCGCACATAACTAATAAGTCGCCCGTGGCCTCATTAAGGCCACGCATAATAGCATGGCCGTAGCCACGCTTATCGTATTCCTTAATATGAGTTGCGGAAGTGGCAGCTATTAACTGGGCCGTTTGCCCCCTGGCTTTATTATCTACGGCTATAACCTCGTCAACGTAACCCGTAGCGTAGAAACCATTAATAGACTGCTGGATACTTCCCTCTTCGTTGTATGTAGGAAGAATTACACTAACTTTTTTGCCTTCAAACATATTGCTTAAGTTTAGTAATATGGGCGATAATTATCCTAACTATCGTAAAGGATTTCGAATCAAATGTCAAAAAACGGCTCACCCCATATAACACGGAACGAGCCACATTTACTAGGCGGGTTGGCTGAAATTGACTTTCGCCATCCTTTTTACCCCATTCCCCAAGTACAAAGGGTAGAGGCAAATGTTCACGGCAAGCCAGATCCGCCAATACTTCTGCATCCACATCGGATTCTCCGAGTCGGCTGCCTCTAGAGCCGGTATCGACCTGACACAGATTTTCACATCAGGAAAATAGTAGTCCCACACACGTTTGGCCCGGCGAGAATGAGAACCTTCGGCAACGACGAGAATGCTCTTGCATCCGTCGTACTGCTTACCAAGCCGACGTATAAGCTGCGATTGCCAGAAAAACCGAACATTGCTTTCTTCTCTCTCTATTCTATTTCCGAATCAGGATTCTTTGAAAAAGCGCCCCAACCGACAAAAGCAGAAGGATACAATTCCCTGGCGAGATTCTCCGCCATAGTCGCAACCTTCATTGAACCATGCGTTAGCCGCTCTGGAGTAGCGGCATACGAAATAATAACAATAAGGTCGGCAGTTTTGGGAAGAGGGTCGTTCACCCTCCAAAGCCCGGCAAGTCTCTCAAGGAACAACTCACACCTCCATTTTAAATCTGAATCGGATTGTTATATAATAACTATATTATAGCAATGAGTCAACTGTTTCAAAAGTCGCGCACATACGCATATCATAAAACAAGCTAACAACCGACTTAAATTTTATAGAGTTGCCTTAATTCATCCTCTCTGGATCCTATAGAATTAGCCGTTATTATATCGACGTAATCTCCGACATTCAGCATCTCGCAAAGATCAGATAATTCCTCTTCGCAAGGATAGGGCAAAACAAAAACACTTCTCTGCAGCATAAAGAATCCCATATACCTTAATCTTCTTCTAAGCGTATCTCTCTTTCTATTAAATTCCCTGGGAATATCAAATATAACAACTCTCCATTTTTTATCCCACTTTCGATATCTATTTTTAAAATATTTTACATAAATTTTCTGAGCCCAGACTTCGCCTTCTTTTGTAAATTTAAAACTGTCATCTCCGGTGCCTTTTATCAGCCCGCGGTACTCAAAATTTTTAAAATTAGAATATGTTCTTCTCGCTGAATAGCCATTAATATTAAAATCACTGTATCTAAAACCTTTATACGGTATTCTGCTCCATCCATCGTGCAATTCACCTGCAAATTCAATAACTCCGGTAATAAATTTTATAATAAAATCACCTTTCATACTTATAGTTTATAGTTTTTTAAATTTATTGCTAAAACCCATTGTTTCATAATGTACGTATGTACGTAAGTTATAAAACAAACTTAGGAAATGGTTTATGCAGCTTCTGAAACTTACGCTACAATTTAATAGATTGGGGGGTTATTTAATTTGGAACTGGGCGATGGGATTTTCTCTATCTAACGCTCCGGACTTACGCACATATCCTGATTTTATAAAATCTATAG
>Ga0209542_10020383_pt1 | contig 10509 bp, 11 predicted proteins | sample RifCSPhighO2_01_FD_184028 | JGI IMG/M metagenome (GOLD analysis project Ga0209542, IMG submission 184028) | Soil microbial communities from Rifle, Colorado - Rifle CSP2_plank highO2_0.1 (SPAdes) (version 2) | ecosystem: Environmental > Terrestrial > Deep subsurface > Rock core/Sediment ...
TTCCCGAATGCAAAAGAAATCACCAATGAAAAACTTCTAGAGACAGAATGCGATCTGCTGATTCCTGCCGCCTTTGAAAATCAAATAACTGGCACAAATGCCGAAAAGATTAAAGCCAAAGTCATCCTGGAACTTGCCAATGGACCTATTGCGCCTGAAGCTGATGAAATTTTATTTAAAAAAGGCATACCTGTCGTGCCCGATATTTTAGCAAATTCTGGCGGTGTTACAGTTTCTTATTTTGAATGGGAGCAAAATCTTAAAGGAGAACATTGGACTGAAAAAGAAGTTTTTGACAGACTTCAACCTGTGCTTGAAGATTCGGCCAAAAAAATTGTAGAAAAAGCAAAAGAGTTTAATACAGACTTCCGCCGAGGCGCATTTATTTTGGCGCTTGAAAGAATAGAAACCAAGACGCAATAAATTTTTCTATCCAATAAATTTACTATATTTTTATTTGATAAAAATAGTGTTTTGTATTATTGTACTATTGTAATTGGGAGATCGCCTGCCTACGCAGGCAGGTCTAATGGTAAAAATATTGGGAGATCGTCTAATGGTAGGACACATCCCTCTGGAGGATGTTATCTTGGTCCGAATCCAAGTCTCCCAGCAATCCTTCGCCAAGGCTTCGGAATTGCTTATGCATTACGTATATATATTACATAGCTCAAAATCTTCAAATTTTTATTTCGGTTCGACATTTAATGTCAGAAAAAGATTTGAGCAACATAATAAAGGTTTATCTAAGGCAACAGCACCATATGTTCCGTGGAAGTTAGTTTGGTACGCAGGTTTTCAAAACAAAAAATTAGCAGAAGATTTTGAGCGGTATCTAAAAACCGGATCAGGTAAGGCTTTCGCATACAAGCGATTATTAAATTCTGAAGCATTGAAAAAGGATAAGTTGAGATTATAATTAATGGGTGCTCTGTAGCTTTAGCGAAAGACACCAAGTCTCCCAGCACTTCTTCGCCTTCGCTGGACTCAGGCTCATCAGTGCCTGCGGCCAGCAATACAAAAAGAGAAGAAGTCCCTGAGGAATTTATGACGAAGGGCCTGTGTTATAATTTATTTATGCAGCAGAAAATAAAAGAACAAGAAAGTCGTTATTTTATAAAGTTGTTTTTTGTAAGAAAACAGGGATAAATAAGTCATGGAATATGGAAGATGAAAAAGAAAAAAAGAATAATCAAAAAAACTTTGAAAAGTTGTTCCAAGAGCATTCGGATGTGATATATCGTCTTTGTTTATATAAAACAAGCAACGAAAGCGTCGCTCGTGATTTAACTCAAGAAACTTTCCTGCGTCTTTGGAAAAGAATTTCTTCAGGGAAAGGAATTGATAAACCAAAACAATATATTTTCCAAATTGCCAGAAATTTAATCATTGATTATTACAAATCGGATAAAGCTGTTTCTTTGGATTCATTGCGAGCAGAGGGTTTTGATTTAAAAACAGAAGAAATTTCACCAGAATCAATGGGAGATGTGGCGCTTTTGAAAAAAGCAATTGAATCGTTAGACCAGGAATTTAGAGAAGTAATATATATGAGGTTCGTAGAAGAAATGAAGGTCAAAGAAATTGCCGAGATGTTAAATATTTCAGAAAATCTAGTTTCCGTAAGAATAAGCAGAGGAAGGGATAAATTAATTGAGAAATTTAAATAATATGAAAATCACACAAGAACAATTCAATAGTGCCCAAAAAACTTTTTCGCAAAAGTCTCTTTCTAGTTCTCAAAAAAATATAATGCTTTCTAATATTTACGGGGGCGATATAAAAGTTAACCAAAAAGTTGTTATCAGTCCTTTCAGTTCATATTTTGTCTTCTTTAGGCAAAAAGTTTTTGCTTTTGTAATAGTATTCGCCCTTCTTTTATCTACAACGATATATGCATCTGCCGAAAGTCTGCCGGGCGACTTGCTATATGGAATGAAAATAAATGCGCTAGAACCAATTGGTCTAGCTTTGCAAACGAGCATAGAATCAAAAAATGATTATAAAATATCGTTAATTCAAAAGAGAATTAACGAGCTGGAGAAGCTTGATGAAAGGGGCGATTTAAGTGACGCATCAAAAAAACAGAGCCTGAGCGCAGCTATAAAGATTATCAATATGCTCAAAACAAGTGGAATGCTTGATGAAAATGGGGGGAATGTTGATTTATTAAATAAAATTAGGGCGTATAACTTTCTAATTGGCTCTGATTTAGGCATAGAAATGAATTCTATTTTAGGGAATAATAGCGGTTTTGAAATAGAAGATAATTATGTTAATTTACTAAAAGAGGGTTCTATGGATACAGAACCCACCCAAGATCAAGAAGAAGAAACAATTATCAACGAAGATAATTCTGGCTCTCAAGAAATTATTGAATTTCCTGAGGGTTTGCCATCAAGTTTTTTAGATATTGAAAATAACATAGATACAAAAACGAATATCTTTGGGTTGTAAGATTTCTAGATAAATAAAGTCTTGGATAGTGTGCAAAAAGCACAGGTTTAAATTATTAGTTAACTTAAATTAAATATCATGAAAGAAATAAAAAATACAGGAGTAGGTTTAGTGATATTATTAACGTTTATTTTTGCACCCGCAGTATCTAGTGCTCAGTTCGGTGCTGGTTTGACTGCTGATATGACGGGAACCATAAATAATGCAATAAACGCAAATGTCAACACTAATTCAGACGTCGATGCATCTATAGGAGATAATAATTCAAATATAGATACCGAGGGAAGTCTTCAGGTTGATTTAGAAAATGATTCTGAAACAAATGCCGATACAGAATCCAATTCTAAAGCATTGTTAAAAGTTAATTCATCTGGGGTGGCTGTGGTCTCTTCGTTCCAAGTTAATTCAGAATCTGATTTAGAAATTTTCAGTTCAAATGTTCCAATCGAGAAAGAAGCAGTCGCTAAAGTGAACATCAACTCTAACAACGAGGGTGAATCTGAAGTGAGTGTTGTTTATAGACATAAAGGCAAATTTCTAGGATTTATTCCAATCACAATCAAATCGACCACTACCGTTGAAGCAAAAGCAGATGCCGAAATAGAAGTTAGTTCAAGATTGTCTTGGTGGAGTTTCTTGGTAGCAAATAAAAATTATGTCAAAGCGGATGTTGAATCAAGAATCAAGAATAATTCTACTGTTAATGCTAACGTAAAAGTAAATTCTTCCGCGCAGGCCAAGGCGCAAATAGCAGAAGCAGTTATCGCGGAAATTGAAGCATATACCAACACTCAAACTTCAGTTCAGTAAAAATTAATAGTGAAACACATTCCTCTGAAGAATATTATCTTGATCTAAATCCAAGCCTTCTAGTTTTGTCTAGAATTAATTTCTAAATCTTATTGTGCTATAATAGTGGGTATGTTAAAAATAAAAATACTCACAGGTTCAAATCGTCCTGGTCGTTTTGATATACAACCAGCAACATGGATTACAAATATTGCTAAGGAAAGAAAAGATATTGAGGTGGAATTGCTTGACCTTCAGGAAATTAATTTACCACTATTAGATGAACCAGCGACCCCCAGTATGCATCAATACACCAAACAACACACTAAGAATTGGTCAGTAAAGATTGATGAGGCTGATGGTTTTATCTTTATTACACCAGAATATAATCATTCTTATTCAGCTATACTTAAAAATGCCCTCGATTATTTATTTTTTGAATGGAATTACAAACCTGTGGGCTTTGTTAGTTACGGAACTGTAGGCGGAGCAAGAGCAATAGAACACTTACTTGGAGTTGCAAGAGATTTAAAAATGTATGCCATGCGCGAACAAGTAATGTTTCCGAATTATTGGAATAATTTAAATGATAAGCACGAATATCAATTCAATGAAAAAGATGTCGCCAGTGCAAATATTTTACTTGATTCACTTATCTTCTGGGCAAACGAAATGAAAGAATCAAGGTTAAAACTTCAATCTAAAGAGAAAAAAGAGAAATAATTCTGAAAAGGTTTTTAAATTTGTTATTTTTGTTCTGACATCGTCCCCTCAGCTATATTATGTCCAAATACATTCAAATAGTTAGATACATCTTAGCTGGAGGAATCGCCACAGTTTCTAATTTGGTAATTCTTTTTGTTGGTGTTTATTATTTTCATCTATGGTATTTGACATCAGCTATTATTTCTTTTTGTCTTGCAGTTATAATAAGTTATTTGCTTCAAAAATTTTTTGTATTTAGAAATTATTCGGCTAATAATATTCACACACAGTTTTTAAACTTTTTTATTTTTAACATAGTGATGCTTGGTTTAAATACTTTACTAATGTATGTTTTTGTTGATATAATAAGTCTTTGGTATCTTCTTGCTCAAGCTATTTCTTCAGCTATTACAGCTTATATAAATTATATTTATTTTAATAAAGTCATATTCAAAAATGCCTAATACTATAAATAAAAAATCAAAAGTCATTGTTGTACTCCCTGCCTTTAATGCTGAAAAAACTTTGGAAAAAACAATTCAAGAAATACCAAAAGATATTGTCAGTGAAATCATACTAGTTGATGACGGTAGTACCGATCAAACAGTCGCTTTAGCCCAAAAACTTAATCTAACCATATATAAACACGATAAAAACAAAGGATATGGAGCCAACCAAAAAACATGTTATCGTATTGCTTTAAAAAAGGAGGCAGATATTATAGTCATGGTTCATCCTGATTATCAATATGATTCTAAAGTAATAAAATATTTAGTAGATTTTATTGAAGAAGGATATTGTGATGTAATGTTAGGTTCAAGAATAAGATCCCGAAAAGAAGCATTAGCGGGAGGTATGCCTACTTATAAATATTTTGCCAATCGTTTTCTCACTTTCTGTGAAAATGTATTAAGTGGATATAATCTATCCGAATGGCATACTGGGATGAGAGCCTACAAAAGAGAAGTATTAGAAAAAATTGATTTTATAAATAATTCTGATGACTTTGTTTTTGATAGTCAGATTTTATTTCAGATTATAGAAAAAGAATACCGTATTGGTGATATTCCTGTTCCAGTCAGATATTATTCCGAATCTTCTTCCATAAATTTTTCAAGAAGTCTAAAGTATGGTTTCTCAACTCTTTTAATTGCTTTTAAGTTTTTTTTAAAAAGATTTTTCTATCTTAAAAAATGAAAAGTAAGTTTTTTATTAGCCCAAAAATAATGGAATCAGAATCTTCACAAAAAACATTTAACTTGGACGGATTAAAACCATTTTTTTGGATAGTGGGCATTGGTTTTTTGCTGTATGCACCTACATTATTTTTCAATTTTACATATTTGGATGATAATAATTTGATTTTGGATAATCAATATTTCCTATCTAATTTAGTCAATGTTTTTCAATCTTTTTTGACAGATGTCTTCCTTATTTTTAATCATTCAGCCTTTTATTATCGACCGTTATTAACAATTTCATTAATATTTGATTATCAAATTGGTGGGGCTTTCCCTTTGATGTACCATTTTTCTAATGTTATTTTTCATCTTATATCCTCTTGTCTAGTTTTTGTATTTTTGACTAAACTAAATTACAAAAAAACTTTAGCATTTTTGTTTTCTATAATTTTTTTGGTTCATCCTGTCTTGACACAAGCGGTTGCTTGGATTCCGGGAAGAAATGATTCACTGTTAGCCATTTTTGTTCTTTCAACTTTTATTTTCTTCATAAATTATCTAAGGGAGAAAAAAGTAAGCGGTTTTATTTTGAGTCTTATGTTTTTGGGCTTAGCTCTTTTCACTAAAGAATCAGCTATATTGGTATTACCAATAATGTTTTTTTATTTGTACTTTTTTTATAAAAAAGAAAATAAATTATTCTTCAATATATTTTATTTTTTCATCGGATCTATTGGTATTGCTAGTCTTTGGGTAATTTTACGCTCTATCACCCTTAAAGATTCTGTTCCTTTAACACTCATAGAAATGATTAAATCAGTATTTTTTAATTCTCCAGCAATTATCCAATTCATAGGAAAAATATTCTTACCTTTTAATCTGAGCGTATTGCCTGTGATACAAGATACCACATTTTTATATGGCATCGTTTCAATAATTCTGCTCGTGATAATATTCTTTCTGACTAAAGAAAAACGCTGGAATTACATTTTGTTGGGATTTGGATGGTTCTTTGCTTTTTTATTGCCTTCTTTCATTCGACCTAATTCAGCCTTAGTAGCAGATTTCATTGAGCATAGATTATATGTACCTATAATCGGCCTTTTTATAATTCTTTTAGAAACAGATTTTATAAAAAAAATCGATCTGAAAAAAAAGAGTACCTTAATTATAATTGGTGGTTTAATACTTACGCTTAGTGTTATAACAGTAGTGCATAGTTTTAATTTTGCTAATAGATTAGCTTTCTGGAATAACGCCGCACAAAATTCGCCACATTATCCGCTAGCTCACCGAAACTTAGGAGCTATGGAATATTTAGATGGAAATATAGACAATGCAGAAAAAGAATTTAGGGCAGCTTTAGCGCTTAATCCAAATGAAGAAATGGCTCATAATAATCTCGGTTTAATATATGTTCAAAAAGGCAAACTGGCAGAAGCGGAAGAAGAATACAAAAAAGAATTAGAAATTAACCCTTATTATGATGATGTATATTTTAACCTAGGATTATTATATTGGAATCAAAAAAAATATAATGAAGCAATAAAAAATTGGAAAAAAACTTTGGAACTTAACCCGAATTATATTGAAGCCTTGAAGGCTTTAACTTTATATTACTATGAACAAAAAAATACAGAAAAAACAAAATTTTACGCTAGTGAACTTTATAAAAGAGGATTTCAGTTACCGTCTGAAATCTTAGAACTCTTTTAATTTCAAAAAATAAAGAATAAAGTTTCTATCTTTTATTTCTTCTTTTTAATACCCTCTTTCGCATTAAGCTTCAGATGGGCACAGCAAGCTTTAATGAAAGCGGTGAAAAGAGGGTGAGGCGAAAGTGGCCGTGCCAAAAATTCCGGATGAAATTGAGTACCTAAGAAAAATGGATGTCTATTTTTCGGAAGTTCAGCTATTTCCATCAAATGTCCATCAGGAGAACGACCTGAAAAAATAAGGCCTTTTGCCTCTAAATCACCAATGAATGCCGGATTCACTTCATAACGATGACGGTGTCTTTCTATTATTTCTTTTTGAGCATAAGCTCCTTTGGCTATGGTATTATCACGCAAAATCGCTTTATATTCCCCTAAACGCATAGACCCGCCATAAAAATTATTTTTTAAAATTTCTTTTTGCGATTCCATCACATCTATTACCAAGTTTTTTGAATTTGGATTTACTTCTTTTGTATTAGCATCTTTTAATCCCAAAACATTTCGTGCATATTCTATGACCATCATTTGCATACCATAGCAAAGACCCAAATAAGGAATTTTATTTTCACGGGCAAATTTTACAACATTTAAATTCCCTTCCACTCCGCGTGAACCAAAACCTCCCGGAATAATAATGCCGTCATATTTTTTAAGTTCTTTTAATTTTGTTGGATTTCCGCCCGAATGACCGTTCGGTTGGGCAGGTTTTTCATAGTCACTGGAATTCAACCAAGTTAAAATGGGTTTTTTATTCTGCGCATAACTGGAATATTTGATGGCTTCAATAATGGACAAATAAGAATCAGACAAAATAAAATCTCCTGTCTCAAAATATTTTCCTACCATTGCTATTTTTATTGTCTTCTGGCCATTATGCGCGTATTTTGCAAACTTTTTCCATTTTTTCCAAGCTTTGACATTCGGTTTTTTAGAAACAACATTTAAAATTTCACATAGCTTGTCGGAAAGTTTTTCTTTTTCAAAATTAATTGGGATATCATAAATACTATCAACATCCGGAGCTGATATCACTCTGTCAACTGGCATATTGCAAAAAAGTGAAATTTTTTCTTTCCTTTTTTTATCAAGATTCACATCTCCTCTAGCTATTAAAATGTCCGGTTGAATGCCGGAAGCATTCAGTGTTCTTACGGCATGTTGAGTTGGTTTAGTTTTCATTTCACCAACCTTTTGAGGTGTCGGCAAATAAGAGACCATCACAAAAACAACATCTTTGGGAGATGAAAGTTTCATCATTCTAGCAGCTTCTAAGAAAAGCATATTTTGATATTCTCCAATAGTGCCCCCGATTTCAATAATCACAATATCAGCCTTGGCATTTTTCCCCGCTTCTTTAATTCGTTTGATAACTTCCAGCGGAATATGCGGAACAACTTCTACGCACTTGCCCTTATATTCCAAATTGCGTTCTTTTTCTATGACTGTTTTATACACTCGGCCAGTGGTTATATAATTTATGCGGGTTAGATTTATATCCAGAAATCTTTCATAATTACCCATATCCTGATCTGTCTCGTCCCCATCTTTAAGCACAAAAACCTCCCCGTGTTCCGTCGGGTTCATAGTGCCAGCGTCAATATTGATATAAGGGTCAATTTTTATAGCCGTAAGTTTTAATCCACGATTTTTTAAAATAAGTCCAATGGAGGAGGAAGTAATGCCCTTCCCTACTCCGGAAATAACTCCTCCTACCACAAAAATATATTTCGTTTGTTTTTTCATAATGGATTCCACAAATAAAATAAAAAATCCAAAAGATTTTTGAGCCTTCGCCCTCGGAGTCATAAGGACAGGGAACCCACGACTCTTAAAATCTTTTAATTTTTCATTTTATTTATTCAAATACTTTCGGATAGCAAAAAAACTGGAAATCATGCCCAAAAAAACTCCCGACAATAAAATAATTATGGAAATTTGAAATAAATTTGAAATATAATAATCATAAATATTCAATCCCAGAAAATCAGTCATGTTGTGTCCGAGATAAATGGTGGCTGGCAAGAAGAGTATCAGTGTTATGATGGTGGCAACGATACCATAAATAGCCCCTTCTACCATAAAAGGCCCACGCACTCGCATCTTGCTCGCTCCAACCAAACGCATCACTCCTATTTCTTCTTTAGAAATAAAAATGGTCAATCGAATGGTATTGAAAGTAATAATTACAGAAATTATTATTAAAATCAAAGTAATCAAAAAACCTAATCTCTGGGCACCGGATATTATGTTGTTCAACCGATCTATAACTATTTTATTCTGATGATAATTTACTTTGTCTATAATGGAAGCAGACCCTAGAACAAGAGCATTATCCGATTTCATAAAATTCGCAATGCTTTCATATTGAGAAACTTCTTTGGCTTTAACATTCAGATATCCTCCAAGCGGATTGTCTTTTATCTCGTCTAAGGCTTGAATAGTCGGATAATCATTCTGATGCCGTTCACGGAAAAGTTGTAATGCCTCAGTAGCGCTGATATAAGAAACTTCCGCTACTTCCGGCAAATTTTCTAAAGATTCTTTTAAAGATAAGATATTGCTTTCAGGAGCGCCGACCGTGAAATAAATTGCTACATCTACTTTGTCTTTTATTTGAGCCAGAGAAAAATAAAGTACTGCTTGCAATAATATAATGGTAGTGATAACAGAAAGAGTGATAGTGACAACCAGAACGGCGGCCCAAGAAATAATTCCATTCCTGGTAAAATTCACAGATCCCGCTTTTATAATTCTTTTTAGTTCAGTCATGATAGTAGATTATACAGGAAAATTCAAAAGATTTAAAGCGTCGTGGTTTCCCTGTCCTTATGACTCCGAGGGCGAAGGCGCCAAAATCTTTTGAATTTTTCTGTCTATATCACATATTTACCATCTTTATCATCTCTAATAATTTTACCTTTTTCCATGGTAATCACTCTCTTCTTAATGGAATCAATCACTCCGCGATTATGCGTCGTTAAAATCACGGTCGTGCCCAAATCGTTTATTTTTTTCAAAATTTGGACTATTTCGTATGTGTTGATAGCGTCCAGATTCCCTGTCGGCTCATCTGCAATAATGAGCTCGGGCTGATTGATAATGGCCCGCGCGATGGCCAGACGTTGCTGTTCGCCTCCGGACATTTGATGTGGAAAATGAAACATCTTATCGCTTAAATCAACAAGTTCCAGAACATGGGGAACATCGCTTTCTATCTCTTCATTATTTTTACCGACAGCCTCCATGGCAAAAGCGATATTTTCGTATGCCGTTTTATTGGAAAGCAACTTGAAATCTTGAAAAACTACACCGATTCTCCTCCTCAATTTAGTTAGGTCTTTGTTTTTTATTTTAAATATATTGAGTGACTCAAAAAAAACCGTTCCCTTAGTCGGAATATCGTCTGCTAAAATCATTTTAACCAGAGTGGTTTTGCCTGCGCCAGAATGTCCTACAATAGAGACAAATTCCCCTGCCGTAATAGTTAAAGTCACATCATCCAAGGCTACAGAATCTTTATTGTAAACTTTTGAAACATTATTAAAATAAATCACTTCTGTATCTTAACATAAATTCTTTTCTGCTTCAATGAATAAATCTATTTCACCATTTAAAACTGCATTAACATCACTAGTTTCCGCACTTGTGCGATGATCTTT